>Ga0214542_1002560_pt1 | contig 37553 bp, 22 predicted proteins | sample CNSS1metaG_FD_160096 | JGI IMG/M metagenome (GOLD analysis project Ga0214542, IMG submission 160096) | Root nodule microbial communities from cowpea collected in UCLA plant growth center, Los Angeles, California, USA - CNSS1 | ecosystem: Host-associated > Plants > Roots > Nodule | place: USA...
ACAGCATTTTTATACCAAGAATGGATTTAGTGCCATCTGATTCAGGGTTGCCTTTCAAATTTCAAAGAAGACAATTTCCGATATCTTTATGCTTTGCAATGACGATTAACAAAAGTCAAGGACAAACACTTTCTAGAGTCGGCCTTTATCTTCCACAACCTGTATTCACACATGGCCAACTATATGTTGCTATTTCTAGAGTCAAAACCAAAAGAGGATTGAAAATACTTATATTGGATGAAGATGGAAAGGTAACAAACACAACTAAAAACGTTGTGTACAAAGAAATTTTTGAAACTCTTTGAAAAGAAATCAATTATAGGTATGTCATTTCTATTTTTTTTTTTTCATTTCAAAACTGTTATAAATATATATCAATTGATTTATGCTATTTTCTGCTATGTAGGAAAATCATAGTACAGAAAAAGTTGAACAAAGAAGTCATTGTGTACAAAAGGAAATTTTGTACAAAACGAATTTATGAACTTCAATACCAAAGGATACATTCTAGGTATATAATTTTTTTCTTTTTTTATTCTTATATTAACAAAGTAGTGTATTAGTAATATTTTTGTTGTTTGTGGTTGACGATAATATTCAATGAAATCAAATATTAACTTGACATACCACTTTAATTACATTCTAAATTGATCTATTCTATTGATACACTTCAACATCTTTTTAAAACATTAGATTCTCATCATATAGATTATTAAATATCCAAAAACCCATTGCTATTACCACAATTATTACATATAAAAAAAAACCGTACGTTGCATGGGTAGAAGGACTAGTTAAAGACATGAAAGACGTGTCATCTTGCCACATGTAAATAAATCCATAATGAAATTGAATTCCTTCTTCAAATCTTTCAATGAGACTCTAAGAAGAAATACATTACTCAGTCCCTAACATTAACCATTAAGGTTGGATTCCTCCCACATTATTGATCAAGTGCCATTAAAAAAAAGAAACTTCACTATTTCAACAATGGTGATGGTGAGTGGCGTTGGGTTTTGAGTGACACACACACAAAAAAAAAGAAATATATATATATATATATATATATATATATATATATATATATATATATATATATATGTGTGTGTGTGTGTGCATTGAGCTGAAAGTGAAGACAATACTACTGATGAAAAAACCTTCAATACAGAGGAATTGTTTCAGTCCCAATTTCATTTAAACCACCCTATTTTGCATAAACTAAACACACTTTGTCCATCAGTTTCAACATTACTCATTATCTCAATAGAAAGTAAAACTAGTTTAAACATGATATGCAGCATAACTGCATAGATATAATTATTTATTTTTATTGCAAGAACCAAGTTAAAGCATGTCTGTCAAGAGTTAATGTGAAGGTTTCAAGTTCTTGAAAGTGTAGTAACAAACATGGCTTCATGTGTTACCTATTATTCTTTGCTTTCTAGAAACAATTCATGGTCAAAATGGTTTGTGTTCACTTCTAATGAAAAAGAGGCCAGAAGGGCTTCCCTCAGGTAGCAGTGCCAATCTCACTGCAACTTCAGCACCTTCTTCAGGTGTCAGAATACCTGTATTGTAGTTTATATCTGTTTTCACATAGCCAGGACAAACAGCATTGATGCAGAATGAGGGATACTTCTTTGCCACAACCCTTGTGTAGGCATTAAGAGCAGCTTTTGAGACACTATATGCAGACATTGTAAGAGCCCAGCCTTTGGTTTCTAGTGAACCCTTTTTAAAGTCCTTTAGATATTCATCCAAAACTTCATCAATCTTTTCTACAGTAAGGCTTTCAACATCACTAAGTACTTCTTTAGGCCATCCATTCTTCATATGCTGCAAAAAGTTATTACATGAGAATAAGCACAATCTTCAACTGTAATCAAACAATAAATCTATTAATTGAATCATATAGTTATATATCTGATTGCAAACACAATGAGAATAAATAACTGAGATTTGCAAAAGTTAAGGATCCAATTTGGTAGCCCAATTGAGCTACCAAAGTGAATTGGTGGTATCAGTTCATCTGACTCACATACCTCAAGCCCTCCCATGGATGAGGAAATATTTACAATTATTGCGGAGCTTGAAAATTGGAGAAGGGGGATAAGTGCTTTGGTTAATTCCTCCGCTCCATAGTAGTTTGTTTTAAGACCTGCTTCAGCTAATTCATAGGTTTCAGTTACTATTTTACTCCAATCAACAGGACCAGAATTTTCCTGCACCAGACAACTCAACAATAAACTTGATTTCTTCGATGAATTGATTAATGGAAACATCTATAAGTGCAAGGTATGATGTGAAGTTTTAAATTCTTGATTCAAGTTATGTACACTTTGTAAATCTCTTTCTTTACAGATTGGAAAGATAATTCACAAAAGTTAACATGATTGTGCTTACTAAACGCAGCATTTGCTATCAGTAAAAAAATGTTAATCCTGAGAAAGGAAAAGAACAAGAAATGAATTCTCATCAATATCTTCATATTTCACTGGAAATCTAATTGTGTTTTTTATTTTTATCTTTTTGTTTTCCTAGTGCCTTGATTCAACTTCCTTGTTTGGTATTGGTTACAGTTGTCAACACTAGCACACGATGCAGGTAATCTATAATGCACTTGCACTAACAAATACACTAATTCCATTTCCAATGATAGAAAAAATGCTCGGAAAACACATAAACTAAAATCATACCGTAATGCCAGCAGCAGACAAAGCCTCAACGTTCACATGTGCCCCAGGAATCCCAGCATTGTTTACCTAACAATTTCCATTTCTGAAGGTTAACTTGAATCACTATAAATCATAACTATAGCCAAAATGTATTGTTTACAATGTCACGTGTGAAACTTGAAGTAAGAACATTCTGATACATTATTGATCACTGAAGTTTTGTCAAAAACTACAAATAAAATTCAGTAAGTATAGAGGCTGGCAATATTTCATGAATCACATAAAAAACAATTCAATTGTCTGAGAGGATATTATGAATATTTCTCCACAAAGTATAATGGATATTCTACATGTAACACTCTGAAACAAAAAGTAAAGCAAAATTATTCTTTTATTTAGTATGGTGTAAATAGGAAAAGAAAATATAAATGATGGTATTATATATTTATGTTACTCTATCCACTGATCTAGAAAAGGTTTATGATATGACAAGATCTCAACCAACAAAAGCCAGAAGTTTTTTCTTACCAAGATATCCAGTTTTCCGTACTGGTTTTTGATAAAATCTGCCAACGATGCTATACTTTTTGGATCAGTAATATCAAGTTGGTGAAAAAGCACATGGCCAGGGAGACCAAGTTCTTTGAGTTTCTGAACAGCTTCAACACCCCTCTTCTCATCTCTGGCTGTGAGCACCACAGTGAACCCATTTGAAGCCAATTGCTTGCATACTGCAAATCCAATTCCCTTATTTGCTCCTGTGACAACAGCATAACTACAAAACAACTTCACAAGTTAAGCTAACGTGGACACGATTCACTGAAGTTATATATATTGATATGAAGATTGTGGTTAAATTCAGAGTATGTTGAAGAAAAAGAGGCTAAAAAAATGTCACCCTTTTGTTGCTTCTGCCATTACACTTGAATGAGGAAAGTTGCAGATGAAAAAATAGTGGAAAAAAAAAACAAACTGCTATTCTCTTTATGTATTTAATCACTTTAAAATTAAACACAAAAAGCACCACGACGAAATACCATTGACCAGTACCTATTATTAATAGTTATTTTATCAACTATTTTAAACATGCAACCAACAAAAGTATACCCACTCTCTGTTTTCCGCTTCATCGTAACAATACAAAAATGGATACCTTGGATTTCATCTTTCTATTCTCTTTTGTAATCTTCTAGCAACCTCAATCTCGAGGCATGCACATGGGAAATAAACAATTGTTATGCATTATTAACATGGACTAAAAAAAAAGTTAACATTGCAACTGTCAACTAGTTTCTAAACAATGTCTCATAATTACAACTAATTGTATATGACCCTAACATCAAGCTTTTAAAAATTTCTATGGCCACAATTATCGTTGCATAACCTGTGTTTATCAACACTTTAAATTTCAAATATGGCTACAATTATGCAATTTAGGGATGAAATCCAATGTTAAGGCCTTTTGTCTTTTAAATTATTTTGGTATTCATATAAAACATTATTAGAAACAAATGGAGTTGATATGTTACACAAGATTAGCAATTTTTTTACCACACATATCAGGATGTAATAACTCTATACAGAGTATACAGAGTTATAGTAAGGGTTTTTTTAACAGAGAACTTGAGGGTTGTTGCTTTGTGTGTGCGGTTGTGTAGTGTGAGAGTTAGGAAAGTGTGCCTGAGTGCGGTGAGGGTTCGCCGTGAGTGTGCCCGTCACATGGTGGTCTCTCTTGAGGAGTGGTTTTGCGAGAAGAGAAGAGATCAGGGACGAAACAGAGTAAGAGAATCAATGTGTTAAAAAACTAACCAATTTTAGTGGGTGAAAATATCCTATGAAATTTTCGAGGATGGATATCGTTTAACAATCCGTAAAGATAATTCTCAAACCCCATCTCCTCAATTTTATAAAGATTTGACAATTTTATTTTCATAACCTTTTCACTAAACGTATTATATATATATATATATATATATATATATATATATATATATATATATATATATATATATATATTAATAATTAATAATAAGACATAAGATGACTTATTCAAACTCCAGTGAATATGAACCGAGCTAGACTCATACGAATGTGGACCAAATTTGACTCAGTTCACTCAAGCTGATTTGAGTTCACTAGACTCGACTTAAGTTTGAACAAGTTTGAGCTTCAACTAGTTAATTCGAGAAGAACATAAACTTATTAACTGAAAAATATTTGATATTCAAATAGTATTTTGAACTTGATGATAATCGAAATGCTTTACTAAACAAAGAAAAAAAATTTATTAAATTTAAATTATCTAATCTAATAAGCAAAAGATTTAATGAATTTTAATGTCTTATAGATTGTGAATTTTTCTATCCAAAAGACAATATTATACTTTCAATGAGATGTATGATTTTTAAATTTTTTCTAGATAGAGTAATTAAAATATTTTATATTTTAATTATTTATTTGGATAAATTAATTTAATTTATTGTCAAAATAAAATTTTATTTCAAAATATTTATTTTAAAATTGAAATTTATAAAAAAAAGAGACAAATTTAAATATTATAATAATATTTAACAATTTATTTTTTTAATATAAATATGTATAAAAAAGAAAGTGAATAATAGTGGAATTTTAATTATCTTTGTTTGAGTGTACAACATCTTAATTTTAACAACTTAAAACTAATAAAATAGGAAGCTTCACATTAATGTTCAACACACATAAACTAGTGTATAAAATATATTAATCTAGTCTTTAATATAGTCTTACAAATGATAAGACTATATAAATATATCAATTATACAAATCAAACATTTCTAACTCTAAACACATAATAACCACTTACAACATCTTCTAATGAGACCTTCCTCCAATCTAATAAATGGCTCCTCATCCTCCATAGGTGTCTCTGAAACTGCAACTATAGTTGTTCTCACCGAATAGGTGATCGCAAAAGGAAGACAAACAACAAAAGACAGAAAGAAGGGTAAGCTAACGTGCTAAATGGTTTTAATCATTAAATAGCACAATCACTTAAATCATACATAACCAATCATTTTATTTCATACAAAGACCTAAAAGTATAACTCCATTATCTGAATACGTGCATTGATATTAGATCCAAGCAAGTTGTGCACTTGTAGTGACATCTCACGCTCTGCAGAACGATAGATAAGGAGTTATACTCTACCACATAGAAGGTTAGTCCATTAACACCTTTGGTCAAGGAAAAACTCCTAGGTTAGGGACCTCATGCTTCTCTCACTACATACCTCATTCTTCTCTACTTGAGAATTTGAATGGTTATTAGAGCGTCAAGATATTTGTCAAGACAATCCATACATCAATGCACACACTACCATAACCACAACTAATCCTCCTTGGATTAGCATCAACAGATCTCAACTCAGTCTCATATAAATAATCTTATATCATATACCTATCATTCATAACAGTTACAAAGCTTCTAAATAAATTAACAACTTGTGCTCAAGTTCTGATCCACTTGCTCATTGAACACATCTTTGCGTTGGGCGAAAGGTACGTTTTCGACTAGCGAGAGATTGCTCACCCAACGAGTGTATCACTAGGGCTTCAAAGGAAAGTATTTCAATTAATTCACCCAGCGAGAATTACTTGCCCGACGACTTCCAAATCAAAAAGTCCCTGACTATGAAACTCGCCCAGCGAATCTGCATAATTCTACAGATCAGCATTTTGCAAAATTTTGCATATTAGCCCATTTGTCCAACGAGTAATGCTCGCCTGATGAGTCTGCATAATTCTGCAGTATATGATTTCTGCATAATTATGCATACTCAAGCTAGTCTAGACAACCCAAGAACCTTTGCAATGTCAAAACACATATCAAAATCAAGTATCAAACAAACATCAATACTAATTGACCTCAATTACAATACTAAACATCAACATTTCTTTACGAACAAAATTTAAACCCTTAGATTTCATACCTTTCATATATCACAAATCATTCAATATCTCAGATAAAACAACCAATCACAAGTCACAATACAAACATACAATTACAATTTCAACATACTTGTAACTTAAAAGTAATGCAATTAGCTTCCCTTGCCTGATATTCTCTATTTAAACAACTTTATGAACGCCATACATCTCTAACTCCACAGGATGCTCTATCTATACATAGAAACATCACAAAAACAATCAGGACATACTATTACGATCATTGATTAGTAGAGACTCATACCGATGAATAAAACGACGCATGCAAGCCTGAGAGAGCTCACATGCAATAGAAAACATAAATAAACCAAAAGGAGGGTGGAAACTTAACTTACGCGACAGAGAAACTAATTTGTTCAACTTGAAGAGCTCGCCGAGAGGATCAATCCTACAGTCTTGGTTCTTCAATCAAATGACCAGAAAAAACAAAACTCCTAGAGAGAATTCAAAGAACTCTAGAGAAAAAGTTTCTAGAAAAAAGGTTTCTAGAGAGATATTGTATTTTAAAATAATGAAACTCATTTGTAGTAATTCTATTTATATCAAAACTTTTTAATACTAAAATAATCGAGTTTCACTATTTTTAAACCACTATCACTTTTAAAATATCATTTTCTAAGATTTTACAGGGTGTATTTCAAGATTCTATTTTATTTAAGTATTTGAAACGCAGAATTTTAATGAGTTAATTAAGAATTATAAACATTAAAGATGTGTAATCTTGGCACATATACAGAAACTCATACGGAAATTGAATTCCTTTTCTTCAATTCTTCCGATGAGACTCCAAGAAGAAATACATTACTCAGTCCCTCGTATTACCCGGTCAAAATGAATTCCTCCCACATTATTGATCAAGTGCCATTGAGAAAGAAGAAACTTCATTGTTTCAACAAGTGGTGTTGGATTTTCAGTGAGAGTTATAGACATACGCATCGGGCTGAAAGTTGAGAACTAATTTAAGGGTAGTTTCTTTTTGCACCTCCATAAATTTCTTTTATTGTATCTATTGTAAATTGTACAATTTAAAATGTAAACATTGTATTTAGAATCATTACAAAATGAATCGTATTAAATACGATGGGTTATTACATGTGTATAACGATGTTTATGACCATTATTTTTTGGTGTGTGACGAGTTCATATATTGTCATAGATTTTACAATCACAAAATATAATATATAATAGGTTAAGATATTTCGTTGGTCCTCATTTTCTATTAAAATCTTAATTTGATCTTCATATATTTATTAGTCTAAATTAGGTCCACATTTTTGTAAATAAATAATAGTTAGATCATTTTCATTAATATAGAACCAACAATGTTAAGTAGGTGCCACGTGTCAGCTCCTCATTTTTTGAATTTTTTGAATTTTTTTAAATTTTGTATTTTTTTAATTTTAAAAAAAATATATTTATGCCACATGTCACGTCGATAGTATACCACGTGTCAATCTAATATTATAACACATGTTGAATTATTGTATGAATATTAATTTGGTCATCATATTTTTTAAAATTTGATTTGATTTCAGTCCTAAATATTTTAAAAAAAATTTCAATTTCATGTGCTCTAAATTTCGACTAAATATAAATGTTATGATGATATTTTTATTACAAGTGATATTTCTATTACATGTTTAAAATAATATTAAATTTATTTAAATTTATAAATGATGACAAATAAAATCATCATAATTGTTTTTTAGCTTTTTAGCTTAAAAAAAAAAAAGGCTCGATGAGGTTTCGTGTTTGGAGTGCTCAATCAAAAAGAAGTGAAGATGAAACAAATGCTCAAAGATTCAATTTTCAGCGAAAGGAGGACATTCTGGGAGGAGTGTTCGGGAAGAGGAATGTGTTTTAATCAAAGGGTTCTGGAATTTGATGTTTATTAATCAAAAGACTCACATTTTTTTCTGGATATGATTTTTCCAAATAGGGGATTTTATTTTAATCAGAAAAAATAGGAACAAGAAAGAGGAATGTAAAAGACTGAAGAAAAAAAATAGCGTAGTTATTAAATAACATTTGTAAATATCATATTTAGCTTTTTATTCATTAATTTCAACATTACTCGTTAATTTGATAAAGTAAAACAAGTTTAAACATCATAAACAACATTACTCCATGGACATAATTATTTATTTTTATTGCAAGAACTTAGTTAAAGCACGTCCATCAAGAGCTAACGTGAAGGTTTCAAGTTTTTGGAAGTGTAACAACAAACATGGCTTCATGTATTACCCATAATTGTTTTTTCTTTTTTTTTTCTCTAGCAACAATTCATGATCAAAATGGTTTCTCTTCAGTTCTAAAGAAAAAGAGGCCAGAAGGGCTACCATCTGGTAGCAGTGCCAATCTCACTGCAGCTTCAGCACCTTCATCAGGTGTGAGAATACCTGTATTATAGTTTATATCTGTTTTAACATAGCCTGGACAAACAGCATTGATGCAGAATGAGGGATACTTCTTTGCCACAACCCTTGTGTAGGCATTAAGAGCAGCTTTTGAGACACTATATGCAGACATTGCAAAAGGCCACCCTTTGGTTTCTAGTGAACCCTCTTTAAAGTCCTTTAGATATTCATCCAAAACCTCATCAATCTTTTCTTCTGTAAGGTTTTCAACATCACTAAGTACTTCTTTAGGCCATCCATCCTTCATATTCTGCAAAAAATTATTACAAGTAAGATAGATGATTTGAATGTCTTATCATGCACTAAAGATAGGTATTTATACACACCAGGATGATCTAAAAAAGGTACGTAATTATGTTATGCATAATTACAAAGTGAGTGGCAAAAGTTAATTGCTGGTATCAGTGGATCTCACTCACATACCTCAAGCCTTCCCATGGATGAGGAAACATTTACAATTCTTGGGGAGCTTGAAAACTGAAGAAGGGGAATAAGTGTTTTGGTTAATTCCTTCACTCCATAGTAGTTTGTTTTAAGACCTGCTTCGGCTAATTCATAGGTTTCAGTTACTATTTTACTCCAATCAACACGACCAGCATTTTCCTGCATCAAACAACACAACAATAAACTTCATTTCTTTGATGAATTGATTAATGGAAACATCTATAAGTGATGTGAATTTCCAATATTACAAGTTTTGCTCAGAAAACTCTTAAACTGGGGAAAAACCATCATACCATAATACCAGCAGAAGACAAAGCCTCACCGTCCACATGTGCCCCAGGAATTCCAGCATTGTTTACCTACGCAATTTCCATGTTTCAAATACTTACTGCAGATTAACTCGAATGAGTATATATATAGATCATAAATAGAACCAAACTGTGTTGTTTATAATGTAACATGTGAAACATGAAGTAAGAACATTCTGATACACTTCATGAATCACACAAAAAACAAATCAACTGTCTGAGGGTATGAATGTTTCTCCACAAAGTATATCTGTAACGCTCTGGAAAAGGTAAAGTATGTTTATGTTACTCTATCCATTGATCTTGAAAAAAGGTTGATGACAAGATTACAACCAACAAAAGTTTTGTTCTTACCAAGATATCCAGTTTCCCATACTGGTTTTTGATGAAATCTGCGAGCGATTTTATACTTTTTGGATCAGTAACATCAAGTTGATGAAAAACAACATGGCCAGGGAGACCAAGTTCTTTGAGTTTCTGAACAGCTTCAACACCCCTCTTCTCATCTCTGGCTGTGAGCACCACAGTGAATCCATTTGAAGCCAATTGCTTGCATACTGCAAATCCAATTCCCTTATTTGCTCCTGTGACAACAGCATAACTACAAAGCAACTTCACAAGTTAAGCTAACATGGACACGATTCACTGAAGTTATGTTCATATGAAGATTGTGGCCAAATTCAGAGTATGTTGAAGAAAAAGAGGAAATTGCTTTTACCCTTTTGTTGTTTCTGCCATTACACTTGAATGAGGAAAGTTGTTGCAGATGAAAAAATAGTGGTCAGAAACAAGCTGCTGATAAATGGTTGAGGTGCCTCCTTTTTCATGTCTTTCCAATTATGTTCAAACAAAACAACTGTGCTAATGGCCGAATGATTTAAATGCTTTTGAACTTTGTGTTGAACGAAAATTCACGATAGCTTCTACGAGGTTCGGTGTTAATGGCCCACATTTTTGGTTGGTTTCAGCACAAAGAAGTGTCATCCCCTATCTTATTTTGTGTTTGCACTTCGAACCTTATGTTCCTTAATCGGCACATACCATAGCCACGAAATTGTGTTTCAAATAAACCATTTTATGTGTGTGAAAAAATTGAAAACTTAAACTATTTTACTCCACAATATCTATAACTACTAGTTTTTTTATCGGGATTATTTTTGATTATTCATTAAAAATTATAAATGTGTAACAAAAAGTTTAGATTAATATTTTATTATTAATTCATTAATTTTAAAAATATAATAAAATATAAAATTAATATATATATATATATATATATATATATATATATTACGTGTTTTTCTCTTTTTTTTCATTTTACCCTTTTCATTATTATTTTTAAATTTAAATAATTATTTAATAATAAAAATATCATTTTTTAGTTTTATCATTTTGATAAATTTAGTAATTACTTCTTTGAAATCAAATAACTACTTATTATAAAAGAATTATTTATTATTTTATCATTTTAAAAATTAATTTTTTAAATTTAAATATTTATTTATAATAAAATATTATTTATACAATATTATTTAATTCAATAATTAAATTTTTTAACTATATACATATTTATTTTTCTAATTTTATCTATATAATTACTATTTTCAAAATTTAAATAATTTATGGATATTTAAATAATACACAGATGCAAACAGCACCTACTGCACCCGTGTGTTTAAACTAGTGTACTATAAAGTTAACTGTTAAAGTTATTATTACTTGGCAACATACCACATTTTTTTTAAGCAATTTGATAATAGAGGAACAAAACTATTCCATTTTTTAAAATTGGAGAATAAAAATTGTCATGAAAAATTATAGAATTAAAATTGAATTTTAGTTTAGTTATTTTGTCTCTTTTAAGAACACCTATCAGTATTAATTGTCATGAAAAAAAATTATAGAATAAAGGTTTGGTTTGTGCCAATCTAATTATATTGAATACATTGTATTCTGTGTTCAGCCTAGTATAATGATCGCTTTGCATCAATTTTATAAAAGAATATTATATAATCAAATGAGAAGTGCTAAAAATGCACCTTGTAACCCTCTTTTTATTTTTTATTTTGGTTAAAATTTACTAAATCTTTAAATTAAGATGAGAGAGTTATTAAATAAATTGTGAAACCTATCAAATTTTGTGATTTATAATAAAGTTAAATCTATACAAGAAAGTAAGTTCAAAGGAATAAGTAAAAGAGTGTGTTTCTATAATATGGAATAAGTTTTGTGATACAAGTTCTAATATTCACATCATATTATGACACATTGAAATTTTAATAAAAAAGAATAAATTTTTTTAAAAAAAATAAAAAAATCAAAAAAAAATATTACAAAAAAAAAAAAAAAAAAAAAAAAAAAAAAACCTGATAACATACTATCAAATGACCACAGCATATTTATACACATAAAAAGAGGTTTAATCATGCACCATTAGTTCAAAATATTCTACAATCGAATCAATTAGAAAAATTTTAAAGATGTTCCTTTAAGTATTTACCATAAATGGTTGTTTGATTCATTTCACGAATAAGATGTGATGTTTATGAATACTCCAAAGTCACCTCAATGCATGGATCTACTTTGTTAGTAACACCTTTATGTATGCCTATATATACAATACAATGATATTTTGATCCACTTTTAATTCGTCATTCCAATCACTTTTTAATTATCACATCACACTACTTAAAAATATCAAAATAAATAATTAAAAAGTAATTAGAGTGATAGGCTAAAAGTGAGTAAAAATATTTGAAAAAGAACAAGAAACAATTTGATATGTCTAGAGTAATATTGATTCAGAGAGTATAACAGATATAAAGAGTTTGATCGAATGAGAAATACATCCATTGCAATATAATAATAGGAAAATGAAATGTGGTTTAGAAAAAGGAAAGTACTTCATTCTTTAAGAAAAAGAGACCAGAGGGACCATTATCTGGCAACAAAGCGAGTCTGACAGGACACTCAGCACCTTCATCAATGGTTAAAAACCCTACATTCTGGTTTAGATCAGTCTTCACAAAGTCAGGGCACAAACAGTTTATACGAAAACGAGGAAACTTCTTAGCCAACATTCTTGTGTAAGAATTTAAGGCTGTTTTTGACATGGTGTAGCCGGAAAGAACAGGTGGCCAATTCTTGGATTCCAATGATCCTTCTTTGTAATCGTTTAGAAACTCTCTTAACACCGCATGAAGTTTTTTGTTTGTAAGGTTATTGATGTCACTCAACACTCCTCTTGCCCATTCATTTGGTATATTCTGAAACAATAAATAAGCAAAAACAAAATAAGTTTATATTGATAAGAAAAAGATAAAATATATTTTTGGTCCCTTATTTTTTAATGAAAATTAGAATTAATTTCTCTTCGAAACTTTGATCTAATTAAGTATTCCAATTTTAGAAACTCTTGAATTTGGTCCTTTCAACCAATTTTCATCAAGTTTAGTTAACGTTTCAAACGCGTTTCTCAGCTAACATTAAAATAAAAATGTGTCAAAAGTTCAAATGCTATCATAAAACGCATTTGAAACAAATAAAATTTGGTTAAAAGGATTAAATGCACTTATTTTAAAGATAAAATACTTAATTGGTTCAAAGTTTCAAAGATTGACTAATTCTAATTTTCACTTAAAGTTAAAAAATAAAAAAATATAGTTAACCCAGAAAAATATAATAATTATTTGATCTATTTCAATTTTAGTATAATGAAACAAAAAATAATAATTTCTGTATAATTTTACCTTCAATACACCTCTTCTAGAGGAGACATTGACAATCCTAGGTGAAGTGGATCGTTGAAGGAGGGGAAGAAGTGCTTCTGTTACTCTTTCTGCACCAAAAAAGTTTATTTCAACACATTCTTCGGCTAACTCATAATTTTGTGGAACTATTATATTCCAATCTGATATTTCACCCCTTTTCTACAAGAAAAAAAAAAAAAAAGAAACACCATTAAAGCACATAAATTCATACTCAATAATTTAAACAATATACTCTTAAGAGTTGTTAAAGTATTTGGTTTTTAAAATTTAAATTTGGTTTCATCATGATCTTACTTTTGGAGAACGATTTGATAGGTTATAAAAGTGGAAAATATATATAAACTAGTTTTGATACTCTTAACATTTTTTGGAAACATGAACGTGATAAGCTATTTAAATATAATCATCATAAAAATAGATATTTCAAATACATAACTTATGTATATTCTAAGTATAAATTCATAAAACTTTTATTTTGTTCTAAAAAGAATTATTATTTTTTCTATATTTACTTTAAACACAATTTGAGTTAAACGAATCTTCCAAAGATATTGTCGAGAGTTTTTACTATGGAAAATTATTTTTTTAACAAAGTTTTGTTGATAAATTTGACAATACACACATGACAACATGTTAATGGACGAAAAAAAAAGTTTGATGAGAGTTGAAAAGAGAAGAAAAAAAGTCTAGTATGTTGAAAAAAAATGTCAAAAAAAGTTTCTCATAGTCCTTTTTACTATATATATAAAATAAAATATACTAATTAAATAAGTAGTTAATGACTTTAAAGTTGAAGACAAAGCACCAGGACCAAATACCATTGACCAGTATCTATTATTAATAGTTATTTTATGAAGTATTTAAACATGCACCCAATAAAATTATTACAATTCTTTTTTGTAACCTTCTAACAGCCTCAATCTCGAGGCATGCACATGCAGTGTTTCAAATCATGGACTATACCATGTGATAATTCTGTAGTTAACATTACAATAGTCAACTCAGCTTCTGAAAAATGTTTCCTAATTGCAATTAATTGTACGTGACCCTGACATCAAGGTTTTAAAAATTTCTATGGTTTCATCATTGTTGGAGACATCTTTATATTATATAAGGAAAAATAACACATATATTGTTGATTCTTACTTGTATATAAAGAAGTGAGTAATAAATAAACTATTCTGAGAATTAAAGAGTTAAAATTGAGGATTGTCATTACAACTGAATAAACTGTCGAAAAGAAATTGTATTAAAAGGTTCACTACAACAAAATGTCTTATTAGTAACTAATTTTAGGGACTATTATAGTGACCAATTTAGATACCAATTTACAAAATTAAAATTCATTGGTTACTAAAATAGTCACTAATATAAATAAAAAAATATAATTGGTCACTAAATTTGTCACTAATTAATTAGAGACCAATTTAGTAATTAAGTTATTGTGATAGCCAAAATTTAGATAGCTAATTTTTAGTGACCAAATTTCTTTGGTAACCAAAACTATGTCAGCTAATTTTAAAAACCAATTAAGTGACCAATTATAATTGTTTATTCATAATAGTAACTATTTTAGTAACCAATAATTTTTTTACTTTGTAAACTTGTATCTAAAATAGTAGTTATAGTAACTAACAACTTTTGGTTACTAAAATTGGTTACTAATGAAGCATTTTCTTATAGTGGTTTGTCAATTTTTTAAAAGAGTTGTATGAGAAAATTTTAGTTTTTGTCATTGTATAAAGGTTTGTAGTTTTTATAAAAAAAATATATATATTAATATTAATTTTATTAAGTATTTGTGAATGTATGAAAAAAAAAGTTAAATTTATGTTCTACTTTTACTTATGCTCTTATTTATAGACGTGCACCCATCAAGTTAAATTTACATGATGCTTCTATTTCTATTTCTATATATTTATGCTAAAAAGTAATTATTTTTTGAAAAATTAAATATGTTTTTAGTTGTTGTCCTTAAACTTATATATTTTGGTTTTCAAATTTAAAAAATGAATAAATATAATTTTTCTAACCAATTATATTATTATTTTTTTTTTACATATCAAATGTATTTCTCATCTGATATTAAAGTGAAAATATATTAAATAGTATAAATAACTCTAATGTCAATTTAAAATGTGTTTAATATATAAATAAAATTTAACATAAAATGACTATATTTTACTTATTTTTTAAAGTTTAGATATTAAAAAGTATTAAAATTTTAAACCAAGAAAAATTTTAATTTTGTGTCAAAATTTAAAAACTAAAAACATATATAACCATTTTTCGAATGAGTAATTTTCAACCCACCAATGTAATGGCTTGACATGTATTTGTAAAGACATGGAAGGGATTAACCTTACCTTTCTAAGAACATTCTCTCCATTTACCAGTCCCCCAGGAACACCTGCATTGTTCACCTACACCCCAAAAAGATGAAAAAAAAAAAAATGAAGGAAATCAAGTAGTTGTTTGTTCCTTAAGAATCAGAGAAAATCAATGAAACCAATACTGCAATTAATCTGAACAAGTTGAAAAAGGAGTGGAAAAATAGTGAGACACATATAAACTTGTACCAAGATGTCAAGTCTTCCAAATCTGGTTTTGATGAACTGTGCCAAAGCAGCAACACTAGGAGGGTCAGTGACATCAAGTTGATGAAAAACTAGAACCTCTGAGAGACCAAACTCTTTCAATCTCTCCACTGCTTCCAAACCCCTTTTCTCATTTCTAGCTGTTAGCACCACCATAATTCCATTCAATGCCAGTTTCTTGCATATTCCATAACCAATTCCCTTGTTAGCTCCTGTCACCACTGCATACCTGTATATATATCCAACTCAATAAATAGATCTGCAGTTTATGACTATGATAAACACTATTTTCTTGTGAAAAAAATGCATAGAATCTTTATTAAGTTCATAATATTTTGGTTTGTGCATGACTACAATGATGTTTCTGATTAAGCTTTTATTCTGTGAATCTCTGGACTTTTCTGATTTTTCATTTGCTTTTACAGGTCCAAACTCACACATGCATATATAACAAACTGAAGGTTACATACATAGAAATGCAAAAACTTTTTGAGTATCATTTAATTTTTTCTTACCTTTGTGCTTCTTCTCCCATGTTGATAATGTTTGCTTGCAGAGAGTGTGGTATATGAAATGCTTCACCTGTTCATCTTGTATCCTTCATTTTATATTCCTGCATTGCGAATTCTCAACACGTGTCCACGTATGATAATGTTAATTTAACTTCATCATTAGTAATTAAATGTAAATAGGTAAGATTCCAAATATATAATTTACTCCTTGTATTGATTGTTATTTAATTTTATGTTTGTTCTTATCCGCTTCGCTATTTGGATCATTTGGAAAACTACAAACAGTATTAGTATCAAATTTAATATGTCTTCTTTTAGACGGTGTTTTATTTGGTTCAGTTAAATATCTATATTGAGATAGCAAGTAAAAGAAATTTTCAATATTCAGACTAGAAATTTCAAATGCACTAAAGTGTAACAAATTGCTTTATGCATGGTGTTAGCTGATTAAGGATTAATGTTGAGGTGTTACTGATAATGCAAAAAATTATGATTTAAACAATTTTTTGGAGATAGAAATGACTACCATTTGTCTCATTAGTTTTTTAGATATGTAAAAGTTTGAAGTAAAAAAGAAAAAAACCACTCGTCTAATGAGAAGATTATTGTAGTTGATGGCCCAGGGAATGCAAAAGGTCACATTAAGATTTATAATTTCTTTTCAAAGAATTTAGAACTATTGAACTTGTGTGAATGGTGTTTCGTTACAGATAATGATTAGAAAAATTGTATTGCGTTGAATTTATGAAATCTAAATCTTCGCCTTCATTAAGTAATATAATTTCAATGTAACTATGAGATATGAAGACCGGATACGATATGAGCACGGTTACAGATACAGAGATAGTGTTAAATTGAAAGATATAGAGTATGGAACACAACATGCATACAAAATTTCAATTAACACATTGTCAACTAACACAAAAATAAATTTAATATTCAAAAAAGTGAAAAATAGTGATCATGTAATATTTTTTCTTTATTTCTATAATCATAATAGAAACTTATGTGATAAATTTATAAGTTCATGGATTTTTTTTTCAGAAAATCATTAAATTTGTGATTATTAACATTATATTAGAATCATGTTAAAATCATGTTAAAGAAAAAAAAAATATATTTTAAATTGGACATATTTTACTGATACATACGCTATTGATGAGGCGTATTCAAGTTTCATAGAATATGACCGACTAAATTAAAATAAAAAAAAAAAATGGTATATTTAACTAAAACTTGAATATTACAAAACAATAGGTAGCTTATTAGTTTCAAGCAACAATCATAACGTATTTACACACTATTATGTACACAAATTATTCTCTTGAGATTATGACAGTGAAAAACAGTGTAGATCAAAAGGGAATGACTTCATCCATTGAGAAAAAGAGGCCAGAAGGACCATCATCAGGCAACAATGCAAGCCTAACAGGATTTTCAACACCTTCATCAATGCTTAACAAGCCTTGGTTGTGGTTTATGTCAGTCTTGACAGAGCCTGGGCATATACAATTTATGCAAAAATGAGGGAACTTCATAGCTAGCATCCTTGTGTAAGCATTTATACCTGCTTTTGCCATGGTCACACCAGAAACCACAAGTGGCCAATTTTTTGATTCCAATGATCCTTCTCTGTAATCTTTCAGAAACTCTCTAAGCACCTCATAAAGTTTCTCATTTGTCAGATTCTCAATGTCATTCAAAACTCCTCTTGCCCACTCATTTGGTATGTGCTGAAACCAGAGGAAGAGATGTAATCAGAACTTGCCTTTTTTTCATTGTTTTTGCAGAACTTCCTTCATTCTCAAAGAAAAAATGTGAACAAAACTACTCATATATGTTTTGAATTTAAATTTACCTTCAATAGTCCTATTTGACCAGAAATATTGACAATTCTTGGTGAAGTGGAGAGTTGAAGCAGAGGAAGAAGAGCTTCAGTTACTCTCTCTGCACCAAAGAAGTCTGTTTCAACACATTCTTTGGCTAACTCATAATTTTGATACACTATCAGATTCCAATCCAATTTTTCACCCCTTTTCTACAAGGGCAAAGAAAGCTATACCATTATACAATGAGAATCAGAAATATATTACATATATTACATAACATGGAACCTTACCCTTCTAAGATAATTCTCTGCATTTACTATTCCCCCAGGAACACCTGCATTATTCACCTGCAACACTAATTATTATGCCAAATGTATGGATATGCATGAAACCCAGAAATTTTTTTGTTGTTTCTTCTTTAAGAATTTGAAAAACTTAGGTGTATACCACTGTGACACTCACCAATATATCAAGTTTTCCAAATCTGGTTTTGATGAATTGTGCTAAGGAAGTAACACTAGAAGGGTCTGTCACATCAAGTTGATGAAAAACCACAAACTCTGAAAGGCCAAACTCTTTCAATCTCTCCACTGCTTCCAAACCCCTTTTCTCATTTCTAGCTGTTAGCACCACCACGATCCCATTCAAACCCAGTTTCTTGCATATTCCATAACCAATCCCCTTGTTAGCTCCTGTCACTACTGCATACCTACACAATTGTTGATGATTATCTTATGAAAATTTACACTAATTTCATATTTGGTCTGTGCATGGATACAATAAACTTTCACAACACAAAGTCAAGGACTAATGATTTTCTTAAAATGTTCTCTGAGTTTTATATCTATAGATTTTAGCTGTGATTTTCTGTTCATGTTATGCTACCTGTTTCATGACAGTGCTTCTTGACAAATTCAAGCTTCATAACTTCTTTAGCTACCTTAATAGATATGTAACAGAATAGCTTTAAAAGCAAAGCAGAAACAGAACAAAATTTGAGTATAATTTTTTTTTTTTATTTACCTTTTTGCTGCTTCTGCCATGATGATGATTCCTGGTGTCTGTAGGAAATGGTTTTGGTCCGTTTTATCATCAAATCATTATAGCCTCTGAATATTTTTGTGAACCTATGCTTCGTTTGTGATATAGTTTTCTTCTTAAAATTTTGAAAGGAAGATACATACACTAATACTGAAATAAAATATGTATATTCTGTGCATAAAAAACAATTGGGTCGTTAGAAAGTCACATATTTCGAATAGCCAAATGCAATAAATTAAACTTAAAATTGGGAATTGTTTTTAGAACTTAGTTGTAAATAAAAATTAATAATTAGCCATGCCTCACTGCTTAAATAAAAAATGTGAAAGTTTTTGGAACTAAGTAATAATTAACAAGAGTGGCCTATCTCATCTTTGTATTTTCATTGCTGCCAATAAGGAAAAGGTCACTAACCATTATCAAGCTGCCAAATTTTATGAATTTGCTCTGTGTTTTTTTTTTGGGTTGTGTTGAATAATTTCTTCTAATTTATATTTGAAATTTATGATGTAATTTATTTATTTATATTTGTCTTTCAATATATTATTTCGTAAAACACACATATTTGACTCACCTACACATGACGTACGTAACATTAACATTTACTTCTCAAAAATCAATTCCATCATAAAGAATTACAAATTGATATATTGATGTTGTGGTAAACAATTTTCCTGCATATTATGGTCTAAAGTAAACAATTCATATATTTATCGCCATATTCAACGTATATCGAAATTTAAAAATGAAATATTTATGTTAAAATTATATTTTAATTAATTTAATTTTTATTTTTTGTGTGATTTTCATCAAACAATATATTATAATTTTAATATTTATTTTCTTTTTATATTATTTTAAAAATATTTTTAAATTTTATTAACTAAATTTCATTAATATTTATAAATTTAATAAATATTTTGATTTTCATAAAATTTTATTTGGTATTTTCTTTTAATATTGAATACATGATAATATTATTTTTTGTTTACTATAATTTGTATTATTTTATAAAAATTAATTAATTAATATTTGAAATAGTAAAAAAAACAAAATATGAATACGAATATATATCCATCTACCATAATAGAAATGAATTTTTCTCTAAAGATAATATGAGATAACGAAATTTGTATTCGCTTTTTGATATCCCTGCACACTAAAAAAAAGTGTTATCACCAAATACCTTATTTTATTACTGCTGAGATTAGAGAAAACACAAAATAAGAAAAATGTTTCCGACCACAATCATTATTCATCAAGCTATTTATTAACCTTTTTAACCCTTCAATATTTTAAAAAACTAAACAAAACAATTATTTAGACCGTATCTATCATTACGTTTAAGAAGTCCAGATCAGCAAAAATAGGTTGGTCAACTTGGTAATCTGGAACATAGACATCGTCATTTTGTGGATGAACTTCATCATTTTGCACATCAACTTGGGAATCTCGAACATAAACGTCGTCATTTTGCAGATGAACTTCATCGTTTTGCAAATCAACTGGAACATAGACATTGTCATTTTGCAAATGAACTTGATCATGAGGAGGAGAGACATCCTCGTTGTCCAATGTTTTCACGTCGTCAATACTTTTTCTTTTGTCTTTATTGAGTGCGGCCAAATGTTTGTAGTAATTTTGAGCATGGCTTGCAACTTGTGCTGGAGTCCTGGTTTTCACCACATACCTTGAAATATTCGTCCATCGTCCCTTTTTGTATTTCTCGAGTCCTATCAAGAACAACCTGTTGGAAACAAAATCGTAATTAAGAATTGATTAAACTGTTACGATTCAGTGTTTAGTACTAGGTCAAAAGCTATATCTTTTAGTCTGGTCACAACTCTTTTTATTTAGGAGTATAACAGTTCAAGCGTCACGATTCGATTATGACTCGGCACACTTAGTCTCCGTTACGGGACAATTGATGTCACATGCAACAATCTCCCCCTTAGCAATTGTCCAACTAAGAATCCTACTTGTATTGTGACTTGGCCCACCTGACCTTCGTTACGGGACAATTGTGCAACCCGCAATAGAGTGATAAGGTGACTTAGTGGTTAGATGAGAGAGAAATGCCAAAAAAATGGATAAATAAAATTGATTTGGTGAGTTTGGAACAAAAGATGAGAAAAGTTATAGAGGTTCAACTATTACCGCTAACAAAAACTAACAAGTAACATTAGTCAATAAAAAAAAACATTTAAGTAAAAAAAGTTGTACTTACTTGTGTTCTTCTTCACTCCATCTCCTGTAACTTGCAGTTGGTAAGCATGGTGATTGAGTAGGTGATGCTAGAGGTGGAGAAGACGAGGATGATGGAGGAAACTCATTGCTTTGAAACTGATTGTTCATATCTTTCAGAATTCTTTGCTTCTTTCTTCTCTGAATCTAGTGTGATTATTTTTCACTGTAATCCTTGTTTTATAGGAAGAACTTTGAACTTAAAGATAAATGATAGAATAATTAGTAGATGCATTGTAGATATATAATCTCCGAATAAGAAACAGTTATATCTTAAATAATCTATTTCAACTGTATATATCTTAGTAGATTTCACTAACGGTTTTTGTAAGAGAATAATTTATCTTTTTAAGGATAAAATATTGTGATAAAAGTCATATATAATCTCTTAATAAACAACAACTATATCTTAAATAATCTATTTCAATTATATACACGTTTTGTAGATTTCACGTAAGATTTTTTTAAGAGAATAATTTATTTCTTTAACTATAAAATAGTTGTGATAAAGATATGTTGTTTGATTATAAACATAAGCACGAATTTAAATTATAATAATTTATTAAAAAAGTTTGATCTTCTTTACCTTTTTTAGTATATATATAAAATTAGATTGAATAATTTGTTTTCACTGCGAATCTCTCATGAATAGCTGTAAATAATCTTTCAACGACTAGTATTAGGATCCACCGTAAAAAAAAAAAAGACTAGGGTTGAAATCAATGTTTCAAGAAAATATTGAATAGATCATTACATTTAAAGTTTATCGTTAACATGGTTAATCATTAATAACATAACCAACAATCATTGACATCTGATATAAATTAGTAAGTATGATATAATATATAACCAAATGATAATATTAATAGCAATAATAAAATTAATAAAATAACCAATAATAATAAATAATAATTATGATATAATATATAAAATAAGATTGAAAACGTTGTTCACCCTAAAAATTGAAAGTGGTACGTATTTATGAAAATTGTAACGTTTAAAAGTTAAAAAAATAAAAATAAGTAAAGTATAATGTTACGGGTAAATTTGAATAATACACCATAATATTTATTAAGAAAAACAAGTTTAAATGTAAAATGAAAATGAAAGCGATAAAATCCTTTAAATTTATAATGACGTATTAAGCATTTATATGAATTTTATAATAATTAGTGAATTTAAACTTACAAATTACATTTAAATTTAGAATTAAAAATAGTATCACAACTAAAAATTCTTATATTATATGAGATTTTTTTTGCAAATTTGTTAAAAAAATTTGGAAGAAAAGACTTTTTTCTGCCATTTTTTCTAAGAATTTTAATTGACATGTAATTCCATTGTGGGTAGTCATTTTCTACAAAATTATTAAATTTGCAAGTATTTGCTACAAAATTTATTGCAAAAAGTGTTTTATACAAAATATTTTGCAAGAAAATTGGTAGCAATTTCTTATAATTTTTTTCACAACAAAATTTGTAAGTATTTCCTACGAAAAAATTTTCAAAATAAAATTGATAGGAAATATGAGTTTTTTAGTAGTTTATGACATTCTTAGAATAATGATAACTCTTAAAATCGTTATAAAAATAATCTTAAAACATTCTTATAAAAATATTCTTATAAATTTGAAATGTTTGGAACAGTGGAATAAACACTTCCACTCAAAATATATAAGTGGTTAAGTCTTTTGTTTGTCAATGTTCATCATACTTAGAGCAATAGAAGATGCAAATGAAATGCTTTATAATGAGATAGTACATAGTCCTTACTATAGCCAATGAGATATTTATTCTCTATTAATAATGTGTATTATTTTGAAGAACAAAATAGTTATAAAATAACTTTCAACCAGTTAAAGAAAATTAAATAAAATTAGTGTATAAAACAAGATATCATTACAATTTAAAAAATTAAAGTAAACATACATTTAAAATATCTTTTAATTTGAATATTTATTTTCCTATATATTTTTTAAAAAATATTTTTAAATTTTATCAACTAGGTTTGTTCTGTGTTTACAAATTTAATAAATGTTTTGATTCTCATAAAATTTTATTTGATATTCTAATTTAAAATATATATAATTTATATAATTTTATAAAAAGTAATTAATTAATATCACGAGTATGGGATAGCGGAAAACATTAATAAAATAACTAATAATGAGTAAAATCTTCTATAAAATAGGTAGTATAATGTACAATATAACCAATAATTGATAATATTATTAACAATAATAAAGTTAACAATAATACAATTAATAAAATAACCCATAATAATAACATAATAATTATGATATAATACATAAAATAAGATTGAAAAATATAGCTCACATTAAAAATTGAAAATGGTACACATTTATATAAATTTTGACACTTAAAAGTACATATATAAAAACAAAATAAAGTATATTATAATGTTACGGGTAAATTTTTTGAATAATATTTATTAACAAAAACAAGTTTAAATATAAAATGAAAATTTAAGTGATAAATCCTGCAAATTAAAAATAAGATTGTATTAAGCCTTTTATATTAGTTTTATAATTTTATAATAAAGTAATAAATAATAATATGACATTCTTAATACCATTATAAGAAAATCTTAAAAACTTTCTTATAAAACTTACAATGTACATTTTGACTTTGAAGATGAAAATTAAATATTTATTTTATTTGAGATTTAATTTATCCTAAACATAATACACCCAAACATATTAATAAATGCTAAATTGAAGTAGGCAGAATATAAAATAATAAAGAAAAATATGAAAAATAAAAAATAAAAGGGTTTTTGCAATACTAATTTTAGACTCTTAATAACCTAAGCTACACATTGGTTTGAACAAGTTGGAACCACTGGCTTTGAGGATCATCAAGACAAAGAGAATCATCTTTTATGCAGATACACTTTGACGTCACAATGGTAGATGAGTTAGAATCCTTTTGTAAGCAAAGTTGTTCCTGTTGTTGATTCATAGTTGCCAAGTGTAGTTTAGAAAGAGATGCAGATCTCCAAGAACTATTATTCCTTTCACAATCCGAAACTATAACAGGAAGCCCTTCACCAGTTGTGGTTAAGCACTTCTTAGTGCCATGTAAAATGATTTTAGTTTCATTCTCTGCACGAACCCATCTAGTTTTGGTCTCACATCTTCCAAGTTCAACTTCATTCTTGTCATTCACTTGAACACATTGACCGGACAGTGGATGGTACAAGATATTTACAATGGGAGCCTTGGAGTTAGGTTCTACATCAAGAACACACAACTTAGATAAGATAAGATATTTTATGCAGATGCTTCAAAGAACATTAATTGATATAAATCATGATAACTAAACTAAAAAAGATTACCAATATTCTTCCTTTGCAAAAGTTGGAACTTGTCCGTGAAGTTAGGATATCTAAGGTTATGCCATGTTGCATCCATTACACCAAATGACTCCTCGACTTGGACCTGATCTTTCTTTAGGTAGTAGGTACCTTGGAAAGCCCAAAATCCCCAGTCCATATCATTTCCAAGAAGATAAGTCTGAAGGCATGTCAAGAATCGGTTGTCTTCCACCGAAGAACCTGCCTCGTTGAATCCAAACTCAGTAAAAATCAAAGGAGTTGCATTCTTTCCGATAGTAAGGAATCCAGCTCTATGGTCTATCGCTTTGACATTGTTAGCACATATCCTATTCAATGGTTGCTTTGTCCATATCTCTCTCAATTTAAGGGTTCCAATTCCAGACCATGAGTACAAATGTGTCTCAAACACCATTTTTTTACCCAAGTCTATATTCAATGGCTTTTTCTTTAAGAATTGCAACTCAGTGTCATAGTTCAAACCTGAGATAAGCACAAGCACATTTGGATTTGCCTCATGAATTGCTAGTGCTCCTTGGCTCATGTACTTGTACCAATCCTTCAAATTTTGGCGAGGACCATGCAACTCATTCCTCAAACTCATTGCCACAACCTGCAGTAATAACAAACTCATCTTATCTTTCTAGATATATAAAGTGCTAACATAATCGTGTAAAGACTAAAATTTTCTATTTATGTGTTTAGAGGAGCTAAAACCAAAAGAATATCAAAAGAATTGAAACAACAAAATATATTGAAGCTCATATATATATATATATATATTAATTGAGCCAAAATGAAAAATACATACAACAGGGTTTCCATTGAAGTGTTTGGCAGCCAAAGTAAGACCATGCACCCATTCCTGAGGATTGAAATGTCTATCATGGAAGAAGCCATTTTCATCGTCATCATTACAGCACCACATCGGCTCACTCACATGGTTATCAAGCAACACTTTCACATTCTGAACTCCAAGTTCGTGAACAACCGCATGAAAGGTCTGAATGTGTGTCATGGACAACACAGAAGGATTGTTCTTAGCAATGCCTTCTACCACTTCTGGTACATCCAAAGAGGCTAAATTGGCACTCACATTCTCATGAGCATAGCGTGTCCACATGTAGATTGCATAAGTGAGACGTACGCAATTGAACTTGTGCTTCACAAGCTCACCAACAATGTCCTTCAATGGCCTCTTGTCAAGACCCTCGGGGATCATTGGTTGAAGGTGGCCAGCCCAATTAGCACACACCAATTTGGCACGTTGTCCCGTGGCTTCATCTATGATCCATCTATTTTGTGTTGATAAAGGATATGCATTGGAATGTGATGTAGAAATGACTACAAGAAAAAAAAGAAAGACCAAACGTGAAGACATTTTTGCTTTGAATGGAAAAGAACTTTGATGTTGGATAAGAAAATGTGAGGATAAATATATATAGAGCTTTTCTGATTAAGTTTAGCAACACGTTAACAAAAGTTTAACAGATTCCAATCTGTTTTCTGTTAAACTTTCATTATAACTGATTAACTTTTTATCTTTTCTATTATATTATCTTCATCTACTTGTTATTATTATTCATGATGAAAGACAGCCTTTTATCGTTTATTCATGTGATTAACTATTTTTAACGTTATATTTGGCATTAAAAGTTGTAAATTTCAATTACGTAACGGACTCTAAAATTATCAATGATATATTTTGTTTATTTGATTCCGATGGCATCAGTTCAATCAGGTAAGTGTTTAATAAATATATAACTTTTAAATTTGTATAAAATATTTATGATTATTTGTTTCTTTAATAATTTAAAATATATAGTAAAAACATTTTTACATCAAAGTAGTTAAATATATGGAGATAATGTGTGTATGGTTATTCTGTTTAAAGAGTAAGTAAAAACAATGTTGTTAATAAATCTTAACCTATTAAAACAAAAGCATTTTCTAAGGCCTCGTGCTCTTTTATTCATCATTTGTTTTCCATTCATATATAAGCATGTTTGGATATCTATTTGTAAGGGAATTGTCCGTTAGTTAGTATAGTTTGACTCAATTAGGAATATAATATTCAATTATTAATTATTCAATTATTCAATAAGTATACATTTATTAATTTTTATAAAATATTTATGATTATTTGCTTTTTGTAATAACATAAGAATATATAGGAAAAATAAGTTTTAAAAAAAAATTAAATATTTTAAAAAGGAATCAAATGATCCCAAATTAATTATAACATCTTTAATAACTTTAACTCTTTTTACAAGTTGGACTGTTTTTGCATTAAAAGTTATAATTAAATAAAAAAATTATATATATGAAAAATTCTAATTAGTGTAACATATATATATATATATATATATATATATATATATATATATATAATGTGCTTATAATTTTTTTCTTTTGTTGTTATTTTCTTATAAAACCATAAAATTTGACGAACACGTACTATATAATTATAATTTAACAGTGAAGTAAACATTACAATTTTATTTTTATAGTTATATGATTAGCTAAGATCCTTCCCATTTTTAAAATATGTGATTATAAATATATATATATATATATATATATATATATAATTAGTGAAAATTTATGCATTTTTACTTCTTTTTCTAATAATAAAAATTAATTTTTATAATGTTATTATAAATATAAATAATTTTTAATTTTATAATAAATAATTTTATTTATTTTTTAGATGGTTTTATAATTAAAAAATAGTTAAGTTTAAAAAGTGGTTAAATAGAAGAAATGGTTAAATTAAAAAAAAACGATTTTTGTTTAAAGGATAAAATTGAAATATAAATGTGAATATAAAAAAAATTATATATAAGAAAATAATTATTTTAGTTTAAAAAAATTATTTAAAAGATAAAATTAAAAAATAAATGTGGACATCAAGAGAATCTCTTTATATATAATTTTATATACATATATAGATTAAGTTTATTATATTTGATTTAACTTTCTAAATTTACAATTTTACCTTAAAATATATTCATGGTAGAGCTTCGCAAACAAAATAATTGAAATACAATTTAACTTTTCTCTCATCAAAAAGATTTATTTTGATATTTTATATACATTTATTAAATTTTCTTTGTTTCTCTTAGATTTGGTAACTATACATTTGGTGAGACAGGGTGTGGAAAGACGTTAAAGGTGTAGGATTTCTTTGTTTGATTTGGTCATATGAAAAAAAAAAAAAAGTCAATTTTGAGGAGGAAAAGAAGAAAGAATTTTTCTTTATTAGAAAAAGAGAAAAAGTATGAAAAGTTACCATAACTTTGATATATAAATAATTTTTTATACATACTTAATTATATTATAAATATTTTGTACTGTGATAACAATATATAGTTAGAAATATTAATATCACAACAATAAGTACAAAAATTAATATTTTAATTTTTTCTGATATTTTTATAGTATCGATTTTTAATAGTGATTAATGATATAAATTGATAGATTTATATTACTATAAATATATGAAATAAGTTGAGAGAGTAAAATATGATGTTTATCAACTTGATGGATAAAGTCAAATTACAAAATTCCTTATTAACAGAAAAATGAACCAATTGAGTTTGTTCGTTTTTAATAAAAACTCAATTAATAAAAACTGTGGAAGAAAAAGCGTTTAGGTTAGACGTAAATATATTTATTATAACCACATAAATTTATTTATTTGGTTTTTTACAGCCACTTTTGCAATCCTGACTCCCTTGTATTTATTTATATGATTGGTTGTGATTGTGTCTTGTACCAACTATTTATTTTCCGGAGCAATTAATTTTTTAAGTTTTTTCTTTCGAAATATTTCTTTTGATTCTTATCATTATGTAGTACAAAATATTAAAATTAATTAAGAGAAATTTTCTTACCAATACACAAAATTTAAACAAATAAACTAAAATACAATAAATGAATAATTTGAGAATAAGTTCTTTTGTGGTATTGGTGCTTATTTAGTTAAAAAATTTACTGAGTGACATTTCCTTCTTTTATACTTAGAGTACTTGATCACAATCAATTTAGGCTCACAAATGTGCTCAAGAAGATTTAGGACAGGTTTCTTGGATGAATTATAAACAAATGTTGAGGTCGATTATTGACTTATTTATTTTCTAAGTCTTTTGACCAATTCTAGAGAGTAAAGAGATAAGTGATGAACGAGATTAGATAAAGAAAAATAAAAGACAGTGAATATGAAAAAAATATATATTTAATTGTTAATTTGATTCTTATATTTAGGTGTTTCACTTTTTATTTATATGTTTTTGACCCTATATTCTTGTAAAAAAAATTCAATATGACTCACTCTCTTAAATTGATATCAACATTGTTTAAATTCTCAGGTGTTAAAATCTAAGTATGTCACATGTTAAAATTTGGTTATCTTTTAAGTTGTAATCCTTTTGGTTTTGACACGTGACACCTTAAAAAAAATATGACTTAGATTTTGACAAGTGACAATTCCAAACAGCACGTCAATTTGAGTCATATTGATTATTTTTTATAAAAATAAGAACTCAATTGTGTAATGTGTAAAGACTTAGAAAATGACAATTTAGAAGTGATAGTGATTTAAAAATAGTGAGACTCAATTATTTTAATATTAAAATATTTTAGTATAAATAGTTTTGTTATTAATGAGCATCATGGTTTTAAAACACCTAACCTCTTTTTAAAACACACCACCTCTGAAACCACTTTGCTAGAGTTATCTAACTTCTCTTTAAGAGTTTTTCTCTCTTCATCTGATTGAATAATTGAGACAGTATGACTGATTCTTATGGCGAACTCTTCAATTTGGATAAATTAGTCCTTTGTTCAAGTAAGTTGAGTTTCAATCATTTTTCTTTGTTTATTCATGTTTTCTGTTGCATGTGAGACTTCTTCCACTTGCATATTTGTAATCATCAGTATGAGTCTATGCTAATCAATGATCAGAACGATATATCCTTATCATTCTTGTGTTGTTCCTAGGTATAAATAGACCATCTTATGGAGCTAAAGTTTTTTTTGTGTCTTAGAGTTCGTTTAGAAGTTTTTAACAAGTAAAGAAAGTTAGTCTCGAATTTGTGTTATGAGTTTTATCATCTGGAGATGGAGATGAAATTCAGACTATTTTTGTTTGAATTTAGGATAATGTGTATGTTTGATGCAATCTCGTATGTTTTGGACTATTAATTCATGCTTGAGTGTCTTTGATTTTTGTGTTGTTGAGGAGAATGTAGAATATGAGCATTTAAGCAAATTGGTACAAGTTACCATGTCTTAAAATTGTTTTGAACCAATGTACTGAGAGACTAGTATCAATTTAAACAACTGAACAGGTCTAAGTTCTCTCAAAATCACAAAATTCATCTTCTAATATTTGATCTAGCAGTGGTAGACTAGTGCTGAGCGCTAGCCTTGTTGTGCAGGCCTAGAAGTGTTTTAATATCCAGGTTGCTTGATACGATCCTTAGGTCCAAGTTCTTCCAAAATAACAAAATTCATTTGCTAATATTTGATATAGCGTTGACTGGCACTGAGCACCAACTTTGTTATGCAAGATGGGGAACGTGCAATGGCAGATTGAGCACTAACCTTTTGTGCATGTTTTTATCTCCAGACCGCTTGATACGATCCTTAGGTCCAAGTCCTCTCAAAATCACAAAATTCATTTGTTAACATTTGATATAGCGTTGTTGTGCAGGCCTGGGAGTGTTTTTATCTCCAAGTTGCTTGATATGATCCTTAGGTTCAAGTTCTCTCAAAATCACAAAATTCATTAGCTAATATTTATGTAGTGTTGGGGAGTGGCACCAACGTCTTTGTGCAGTCAAAGACAAATATCCTATCTAGATAAATAAAAGATAAATAATAAGAGGGAAGCCCATCTACATAGCTCAATAAAATAATAAAATTAAAAAGAAAAAAACTGAACTTTGAAATAGATGGCTCGCCTAGCTATTTGCAATTTTATTTCGAAAGTGAACTATAATCTTCATGTTCCAGGTCTTCCTGTGATTTTATTATCATAAATATAGAGTCGTGAAGATATTTGTTTTTCCATCTTTTAATATCTTTTGAGTTCTTAACCTTGTTATAGATCTTTTGAATTTGTCACACGTCTTCTTCCAGTTCTTTCTTTCTTTTATGTTTTACACGGATAATCCTCTATCAACTAAATGGTGCTAAAATTCTTGTAATATGTCTTACATATTATCACTTATAATATCATATCTAAATATTATTGATTGATAATTATATATATATATATATATTAACTTATCTTAAATTAAATATTATACTTGTAGATTTTATTACTATAAAAAAAAATTGTATTTAGTGAAAGTTATTTATATTAATATATCCATCAATAAATTTAATTACCGGAAAACTTTTTACTGGAAATATTTTAACTGAATTTCAAATATTTATTAAACCACATAAAAGTATTCTATATTTATTCCAAATCTTAGTAAATCAATGTAACTAAGTAATTTTTAATTTTTTTATAAATAAGTAATTAGATAAATATATAATTTTAAAAGATGTTATTTTAATATTTTTTTTCTCTTATAAAAATATATATTTCATGAAAAACTAAGTAGAATATTATTTATATATATATATATATATATATATATATATATATATTTTTTTTATATATTTTATTTTTTATTTTAATATATTTTTTTTTTTATAAAAAAATATATATTATAAAAAAAAAAATATAAAATTTTATATATATATATATATATATATATATATATATATATATATTTGGATTATGGAATTTATATTATATAGTTCTGTATTTTGTAACTATCTATTATGATTTATGAATTAGTTTAACATAAATATTAGTTTCTACAACTAAAAATTACACTGATAACTTAAATTATCATATAAAACTATTTAAATATTAATAATCTTAATAAAAGTAGTTAAATATAATAATATGTAATGTAAACTTACTATTTCTTTAATATATGACATTGTTATGGCAGAAGACTTTAATATATGACATTGTTATGACAGAAGACGAAAAAGAAGAAAAATTAAAAAAATAGTGAATCATTGTGAAAGTCATTTTTATTCACAAGAGTAAAATAAGATGTAAAAGTTATCTTTATGTTCGTCTATATATATAACAACATCATACCATAACAATGTAAGAAAATCCACATACAAACAAAGTGACATGTTCTAGTTACATTTTAAGAACATAAGTAGAGGTAGTCGGAATGGAATGCACAATTAATGTGAAAAAGATTTGTTTACAACATACAAACTATACCAAGGTAAGACAAATAAAGAAAAAAAGTAAAATAGGTAAAATATATGAAATGTAAATGTATATATATGGATAACAAGATTTTTTTAAGAAAATAAGCTATTTTTTTTTACCTAACCAATTGTAAATTTATTTTAACACTTAACCTTAATATTATATCATATATTTTTATGATTAAAATATATATATATATATATATATATATATATATATATATATTTTTTTTTATACCACGTGTCCCATCGAGAAACACAACCAAATAGAAACACCACATCCACAAGTATAATAGTGAACATGATATCATTGGTTACGTGTCAATTTTGTATTGGACTTGATTTTCCAACTCTATTATTTTTATTTCTTCATGTTGGCACACTAACATCTTTTCTACAAACTCAATTTATTTTTTCAAATTCTTTACAAACTTAACTTCCACCCCAATTAAATTTGTAAATTCTGATTTGAGCATGATAAGATCCATATCCATTGATGTTAAGTTCATATTTTATATGACGATGATAATATTATGTTACAGGAGATGGATGGACACGAATCATGGTATGTCTTGTTACAATTGTCGTCTTTTTCTGAAATCTCGACATCCATTATTGCTGCTTTGCGATGAGCAGTGCTTTAGCATTGCACGTGTGTTGAAAGTTTGAAGTCAAAGACCACTCTGATCCACACCTAAGATGACAGGGACAAACATAACAATGACCCATTCTTCATAATTTCCTCTGCCGAAAGTTTCTATCAGTCCAAAAATCATTGCAACTTGAACTTTGACCATTTCAAGAGCCAACAATGTGAGAAGATAAAAGAACCAAAGTAACTCAGATGCATTTCCCCACATGCCATTATGTAACACACAAGACCACAACGCTAAAACTTTCATCCACTCCATCAAAATTTTTCTCGTTCCATCTGCAAGTTGTAAGCAACAGGTCCTGTTTGGATAAATTCTTTACAAATACTTTTGCAAAAGAAGAAAAGTAAAACAATCAAGTTTCTTTTCATAAACTGATATTGATATATAGCAGAAACCTTTTTTCACTTTTTTCTTTGGAAGTATTTATGAAAAAAATTATCCAATCAAGACCTTAAAATGTGTCAAAAGCTTGACACTTCTTGTCTGGTAAAGAAGTGCCCAGAAGGAGATCCATTAGGCAAGAGTGCTAATCTGACAACACTAGCAGCACCATTTTCAACAGATAAGATTCCAGTGTTTTTGTTAATGTCTGTCTTAACAAAACCAGGACAGACACAATTGATGCATAATTTTTTGTGTCTATAGGCTAAAAGCCTTGTGTATGAATTCATTGCTGCTTTTGAGACCATATATGCAGACAAGTAGGTTGGCCACCCTTTGTTTTCTAGAGAACCTTCTTTCAAGTCTTTCATGTACTCCCTCAGCACCTCATCTATTAGCTCTTCACTCAGATTTTCTGTGTCATCAAGCACCCTCCTTGCCCATCCATTTGATATGTACTGAAACACACCATGTTATAACATCAGATTTCAAATTGATTCAAATTGGTTCAAATTGGTATAAGAAGTATAAACTGATAAAAAAGATCTTTTGTTTAAAGTGGTTCAAAATTATGTTGCTTTTGGTACCTTTAAAAGTCCTGCTTCAGAGGAAACATTAACAATCATGGGTAAATTGGACAACTGAAGAAGGGGAAGAAATGCCTCAGTTGTTTCCTTAGCTCCATAGTAGTTTGTTCTGAGGCATTTTTTAGCCATCTCACAAGTTTGAGGTAGCTCCTTCCAGTTAATTTTTGATGGCACCATGCCATCTGTGTTGAAACCATTGATTCCTGCATTGTTCACCTGCATATGAATTTCAAAATTGTTCAGTGATCCTTCATCTAAAGAAAAACAAACACAGGTTATTGCTATGGTGAATCATTCAGATTTTTCAACATCATCAAGAAAAAGTTTTTTAACTTAGTCTGATAAACTCTGAATCAGGTTGGTGTCAGCCAGATCAGGCACTTTTCACCAATACAAACTCATTGATTTTGCAGATCAATCAAAATATGTTGCAAGCTTGTAGAATTGTGAGCACCATTCTTATTATAAATATGTAGTTCAGTCATAGGAAGACTTATTAGGGGGAAAAGTGGAGAATTGGACCATTAAGAAGATGATATTGGATAAACACTGTTCATCACTAGTGTTCTGCATCAGAATCACCAGACAAATGGTATTTTGTGAATCATATTATTCAATTGAAACAACTAAGTGGGGGCACAAACACAATGCAAGATTCCACTCACTGTCATAGACATAAAAAGTTTAACAAACTCCTTTTACACACAAAAAAAAGGAGAAAGTAGTAAAAAAAGGAAAAGCATAGTTCAGAACATTAAACATAACATCAAAATCTTACCAATATATCAAGTCTCCCAAACTGGTTCTTCACAAACTCAACCAGAGATGCAATACTAGCAGGGTCAGTGACATCAAGTTGGTGAAACAGCACAAGGCCAGAAAAGCCAAATTCTTTCTTCAATTCCTCAACAGCTTGATAACCCCTCTTAACATCCCTGGCTGTGAGCACCACCTTGATTCCATTTGAGGCCAACCCTTTCACAGTCTCCAATCCTATCCCTTTGTTTGCACCTGTCACAACAGCATATCTGAAAAAACAAAAGCAAATCCTTAAAATGTTAATCACCAAATACAAATTACATACACTAGAAGCAAAAGGGTATGCAGATAGCATGTTGGATCCATGACTTCATGAAGAGAGAAAGTGGTACCTTTCTTTTGCATCTGCCATACCCATGGTTGTTGTTGAATCTGAATGAATTGGATGCAGAAAGAAGAGGATAATATTTAAAGTGGAAGATGGCTATAAAATAATGTAAGCTCAATTTTCAGAATGTGAAATAAAATAGTTAGTGCCGTATTATATAGTCATGTGGGTTGGAACATATTTTAGAATCTGTTTTAAATATTACTTTGACCTTTTGTCAGTGATGTGATATTGTCTATATCAGAAATGATGATTGATCTCTTATAGTAAAATAAATAATGGTTATTTATCTTTTCTGGATTCTTTTGAAGAATCATACCACAATTCGGTCATCTAGAAAAAGTTGAAAAAACTGAGTATTATTGACAGAACAAGAAGTGGTGGAGACAATAGACACACACAGATCAAATCTGCAAAATCGCTTGAGGAGTTTACCTAACATAACAGTGATTTGCACACCGCAGAAGACTTTTGTTCTGGATTGACTTTGAGTCCTCTGTTAAATATTATTTACTTTGTGTTTGTTAGTACAGAAACACAGCACAGAGAAAGAAGAACTAAAAAGGTAAGATTTTGAAATTATCAGAATGTTGTTTAGAAAGAAATAAATAAAAAAATAGAATCACATTAATAGAAGTTGTTATTTTGGTATTTACTTCCCATATTCTATTCTTGTTACTTTTAGTTTACGTTAATAGAAGTTTATGAAAAACGGAACTTTTCATTGCAGGTGAAATCACCCGTTTAAGATTTGCAGGGTGGAACAGTAGTTAAATTATGATTGAGTTGGTGTTAATAAAATAATACAGATAATTAAAATACATATAAAATAATATTATAAAAGATTAATAGTATTAAAAACTTAAAATAACATATCTGATAAAATAAATCACATTCAAAATACTAATGAAAAAATCAAATATTTCGTAACATTTAAGCTCAAGATTTTAACAATACATAATAATATCATTTAAAAATAAGATGTTCCTTAAAAAGAAAGTGATAAATATTTCAAGATTTGATGTATTTTAAATAAGAAAGGTTTTCAAGATTTGATTTTATCAATTCCTAATTCCACACGTGATTTAATTTTGTTCTATTTTCTTTAGTAGGAAGTTATGCATTCATAGTTGTGGCGTCGATATTAGCATGTTAATTATAATACTTTATTATGATAGAAAAATAATAATAGAGTCATATTATTACAATTAAAAATTTTAATTTATTATGTTATATTTGCCTTCTAAAAAATAAACTTACCATCTCATCATTATAATTACTAAATTTAACTTTTCATGCTTTGAACTAGGATACAAAAAGTCTTCTCCCAAAACATTGATTTTAAACTTATTTGAAATCAAAATTTATCATAAACTATCAAATAAAGCTGCCCTAATTAATTTTACTGAATTTGAAAACCTTTTTCCCCACCAACATGTAATTGTGATTGACGAACAAATACATGCATCCAAATTCCAATTACCTTCATGTATATGCACCAAATCAACTTAAAAAGTTGTGTTTTTCTAACTACATTACATAAGGTCAAAGAAAAACACAATAACAGCTTTGTAATTATGGCACAATTGAAAGGTTCAAATATCTTAAAAATGCTAAATCACTATGCAATTGATGGCTAAAATCCTTAATACTACGTAATAATCTTAATAATTTTGTTATAGAATTGGTCAAACATAAAACAAAACCTTCATTAATCAGTGCCACTCTAGTGAATTAATTATGGCGCAACACTTTCAAGGTTGTTCCAACTAATAAAATCTGCATGCAAATTTTCAGAACCCACTTGAGAAAGTTGGTCAAAAAGATAGGATTATAATTGCCTTGTCTTAGTTGAATAAACTGCCTTGCCTTGTCTTGTCTTATTTTGAAATTTACTTTTTTATTTATTTAATAATAAAATGTGGTTGATTTAATGTTTAAAGTAATTATTTATTATTTCAATAAATTTTTTATATATTTTTTTAAAACTTTAAATTAAATGGCATCTGATAATTTTCAAAACCATTTATGGTTTTTTTCTGCATTCTAATTAGCCGTTCTATTTAACTTGATTTAATGTTCATATCTCAAATTTAATAGATTGGGCAAGTGAATTTGAATAGCATAAAAGATTAATGACTGTTTTGTGAAATTTCATACTATAATTATGTTAAAAGTCTTTATTTGTTATAAAATAAAGGTAATAAGAGAGACAAAGGAGAGGAAGAATAGAGAATTAGAGAGTAGGGAGCAACTTCTGTTTTTATGTGTGTATCATTACTGATAGGACGAGTCCTATTTATAGGTACAA
>Ga0214542_1002565_pt1 | contig 37510 bp, 38 predicted proteins | sample CNSS1metaG_FD_160096 | JGI IMG/M metagenome (GOLD analysis project Ga0214542, IMG submission 160096) | Root nodule microbial communities from cowpea collected in UCLA plant growth center, Los Angeles, California, USA - CNSS1 | ecosystem: Host-associated > Plants > Roots > Nodule | place: USA...
AAGGGACCAAATTGAGACTAAGGAAATGACACGTGGCGTAATACTGACACGTGTCACTGTCACTGCCACTGCCACTGCCACGTGGCAATTTTTTGATTTTTTAAAAAATTTCAAAAAAAAAAATTAAAAAAAAAAAATCGAAAATAAAAATAAAAAAATTCAAAAAATCGAAGAACTGACACGTGGCACACCCTCTAACGACGTCAACCTTGACTTAACGAAAAGGGCAAACGTGAGACGTTTCAACAAAAAAGGGGACCATTTTGAGACTTTTAAAAAATTGGGTACCATTTTGAGATTTTGACTCAAAAATGGGGACCAAAGGCATAAATAAACCTTAAAAGAAAAAGGTTTTAGTGAAAAAAAGTGTATGCATTTTCAACATAATTACTAAACTGTATGAGGCGTTCAGGTAGAGCTGGATTTGGGTAAGTAAATAGTCACTTAGCCACACAAGGATACACAACCTATTTGAAATATTGGTGATCATATTAGACTAGAAAATAAGGTATGATAAGGAACGATAATTTAGACAGTTTCTCAAACTGATTCATTTACAATAGTAACTACAAAAGTATTTAGAACTTTATTACTTTTGATACCATATAATACAACTTTTTTTCTTGTAATGCAACTTAAAAAGTTATATTCTAAAAATATATAGCATGCAGTCATCAAGAAAGCAAATTAGCCACATGATATTAAAGAAACTCTACCTTTCTAATGTAACTATTCTTCGATTGTTTGATTCTATCATGGTACTCAAGGTCTATACAAAACTGCATAACAATAAAAATAAAATGAGATTCCAAATAATCATGATAAAGTGTTCCTGCGGAGAACAAATAAGAAATGTCAGACACAAATATCACCTTATCTCAATCCGCAATCCCTCTAGTAGGCTTCCTCCCGGCTCACATATGTTATCTGTTGGTACTTTGGCTTGGACCCATGATGGGCTACCTCTAATTGCTGGGGTTCATGCATATTTATAGATTATTAATTATGTTTGACCACGTCATGGGCTGGGCCATTGGTTGAGGCTGTAGGTGGGCTTGGTCTTAGGCCAGGCCCTTTGGTTCGATCACTGTTGGCTTTAGGGATCTTGCTTGTAGTACCTTAAGTCTGGAATAGTTGACAAGTTCTCGTTCTATCTTCTTATGTAGGCGGTTTGGGCCGCTTATGCCTGCTTGCTTGATTCGAGTTCGGTTTCTCTGTTGTAAAAACAATGTTAAGTCTCTATTGTGCTATTTAAAACGACGTCGTTTACACATTTTGAATTTAATAAAATATTTATTTATTTCTAATATATTATTGAAACGGTTGCGTTTAGTTTTAAAATTTAATAGCCTTAGGTTATGTCTGGGAAAACTATGAAGCAAGAAAAAACAGCAACGATGGCTTTCATAACCATTAAGATGGATAACACTAAATTTTGGGGATGGATTTAGGCCAGCAATATTTTTCGGAACTAATTGTAGTAACAACAGTGCGAGCATTACATCTCGTCTCCACCACAAGGCTTCTTCGTTTTCACGGATTCAACCGTTGCATCTCGTCTCCACCATTGGCGCCTCTGCAATGGAATCAAAAGCACCGTCAGATGGCTACGCCGACATCATTTTCGTTTTTACTGTTGCTCAAGGTTTATTTTGTACCCAATTGGTTTCCCTTTTCGATGAACATCCATCACTTTATCGTACTCGCAAATAGAGGTGTTTCTAATTGGGAACACTAAATCCTTTTCCCCTTTTGTCAATTGTGTGTTATCTTGGTTGTTTGTTGCAGGTGGCTGTTGACATTCAAATAAATTCATATCACATTGAAATGTATGCCGATTGAACATCTAAAGGTAATGTCCTTGATATTGAATTTGCTCAAATAATTTCCATTACTTGGTTCATTATATCTTAGAAATTTTGGTGCAGTTGGAGTGGAGCCATCGGTCGTGCCACCTAGTCTAAAATATCTTAGCCCATCTGATTTATAATTATTGTTATTTTTGTGTAGGCAAGAATTTGTGTGTGATGTATGGGTAATGAAGAAGTGTGATTGTGTTTTAGTCTAAGTTTTGAGATAGTTTATTTTGACAACAAAACATGCTAGTCTAAAGACTATTTTCCAGATTCATAGTCATGCTTAGAAGTTTTTTCCCAGGATTTACAATTGTATTCTAATAATCATTATCAGTCATGTTTTTCAACCATCAAATGGAAAGGTCGATGCAACAAGAAGTTGATATTGTGTTGATCTGAGTGCATTTCAATCTGAGTGCAGCAAGAAGTTGATATTGACATTAGGATGAACATAAAACAAGTATGTGGGGGCTAAAATGTCTTCCACCTTCGAAAGACCTATGTTACCTAAAATGTACTGCTCCAAAGTTATGGCTACTTGATTGAAGTCTCCAGAGACGATTATGGTTTTCATGAAGAAGCAGATACATGTCTTCTGCATTTGGAATTCTTCCTCTACCCGAAACTATACAAGAATTTCCTTGTAGCTTTAGAAGAATGACTTTTGAAACATAACTTCCTATTGTAATATGTAGTTTTTCTTTTGAAGCAAAGCTTTTTATTGTAATATCTAGTTTATGTTTTGAAGCAAAACTTCTTGTTGTAATATGTAATTTCTTTGTATTGTAATAATGTACAATTTAATTGGTGTAATAAAAAGTTGTTCTTGGAAATACTTCTTTTTCATTCTTGTTTATACAAAAGATGGTGCAAAGTTGATTACAAGAGCATATCAAATTTCAGAACTTAAAAAGCATTAAGGAAGTCATATTTTACAAACAACTAATCATGACAATAAAGTGACCTAACTAAATTCTAATGATTGATTTGATGCAATATTGCAGCCATCTTAGACATCCTGAAACAATAAAATAAGATGTATGTTAGTAACTTCAATAAGCATGCTAGTTATTGTTGTAAGTTACTGTTAAATTCTAAATAAATACACATACCATAAGCATGCTAGTGAAGCTCATTTGAAAGGGTTGAGATAGAGAAGGTACTGAATATGACTCTAATGGAACTGAAGTTGATGACTCCAATAAATTTTGACTTGAATGAAGTTGTGAAGGATTCACTTTTCTTCTTTTTTGTTTTAATTCATCAACCCAACTCTTCAAACTTCTATACTTCTTTTGTTTTGGACCATATTTCTTCTTAAAGCCAATACCTTTGGATGTTGATGATTCAACCACATGTTGTATTGCCTCAATAGTCGTACCATGAGTACCATGTGATTGATTGTTCAATCAAATCGCAACCACTTTCTTCTCAAGTTCTAACACCCCTTCCCAAACCATAGTGCATGCTTCTGAATCATCCGATACATCATGAGCTAATCTTAAAAGTCTTGAACATAGTTGCTTATATTGTTTTGAGCTTTCCAATCTAGGATCAACATTGATTGGCTTTCCACCATGATCACTCATTGCATCACTTCGTGCATGTCTTGTCCACCTCTTCAATATATATTTTTCTGGGAGAAGCTTGATATCCTTACAAAATAGTATTCTTAATGAATGACAACACAATATTCCCCATTGTTCAATTTTTCTACAACTACAAGTAATTGCCCACTCTCCATTCTCTAAGTATGACTCATATGAAACATTCCATTCTCCTTTTTCATCCACCATTGTTATGACATAGTTGCAACATACATTGGTTTCATTCCTTTCAATTATGTTTGTTGCAGATACAAGATCCCATTCTCGTTGGAACAAGTTGAACATAGGAGGAGTGTATATCTGTGAAAGTTGTCGAATTAATGGTGAACTTTGTACTATCATTCTTGGTATCTTTTGGCGCATCTCATAATCATTTTGTAACTCATTATATCTTTTTTCTTGAACAATCCGTTCAAATTGCTTAAAAAATTGGTTGATATTCAAATTAGGTCTTGTGTAATTCTTTATATCTGAATTAATGCTTTCACTTAGTTGTGTGCTCCTCATGCCAAGCGTAAAAGCATTCTTCATATAACATGTTGCCCATTTCTCTTTTCTCTGATATATTGAATTCAACCATGTGTTTTCTTCAACATTGTATTTCACCAATAAATCTCTCCATGAGTTTTCAAAATCTATTTCTTCTTCAAAATCATACATACACTTCTTGAAATCTCGTAAGAAATGTGATCCATCCTTCATTAAATTTCCAAGATGCTTGACTCCATTCCTCATTATATTCCATGTGCACAAACCATGCTTTGTCAACGGCATAATCTCCTTTAATGCTCTTTTCATGGCTTGGTCTTGATCAGTAAAAATAGTTTGTAGATTTTTTTGATTGTGTGCTTGCAAAAATGTTTGAAATAACCATTTGAAGGACTCAATGGTCTCATCATACAATAAGATTGCCCCAAATATCACCCTTCCTCTATAATGATTAAATCTTGAGAAAATTGCAAGAGGCCTATGATCTCCATTTGTAAAATATGTTGTATCCAACGAAATGACATCTACAAAACAATGATAATCAAATAACATTCTTGCATCAACCCAAAATATGTTTGTTATTTGTTCTTCCAAATCCATTTGGTAGGCATGGAAAAATGAAGGATTATCTATTAGTTGTTGTTGGAAATATTGTAACAAAATTCCAGCTTCACCATATGCCATATCTCTCCGCCTTTTTGAGTTCAGATAGTTCTTTGCATCTTCTCTTGATAGCCCAAATTCTCTCTACCTCCTACATATTTACTCATCAAATCAAATGATGCCTTTTGTTGAATCCCTGCCTGTTCTGCCATTTCAAGATCATATGCTTGACAATCTGTTATTTTTTGTTGACAAGGTAATAGATGAACTGTTTCTGGTGGATGAAGTGGGTGGTTATGATCATCAATAAAATCAACTACTCTATATTTTTCACCAACTCTTTTAACTTTCATTCTTGCAGCACATCCTGTTCTTGTCTCAGGTCGAGGATTATTGGTCTTAAAGTCTCTTTTATGTGGTTTTCACATACCTTCCTTGCAACAAACATAGATGTAAGAAGTAATACACCCATCTTTTTTATTCTTGCTAAGGTACTGTTTTCTAACTCCAAAACCTTTACTACCACCATAATTAACCCAAAACTTTCCATGCATCTTCTAAGTTATCAAATTCAAGACCAAGTTTAAGACTCAAACCTGTATCCATCAATTACTCCTATAAAAAACAAATATAAATAAAAACATTTATTAAATTGGTCATAAGAAAACATGAATATTTTTAAGGAGAATCATGACAGAAACACAATAATATATGCTTACACATTTAAATGTTGAGAAGAAAAAAAAAACTCAAAAGAACTATGCTGAATAACAAAAAAAAAATAATGACTTGATAAACTTCCAAGGTCTTGGTCCTGAGCAGTTGCACTGTTTCATTTAGATGAGGGATTTTTTACAACAGTGAAAGAGGAACTGTTAAAACGTTACGTTTCATTTTTCTACTAAAAGTTAATATATTTTATGAAATTGGAAAAGTGCAAACGGTGTCGTTTTAACTACGTTAGCAGGGATTAAATTGAAAAAGTGCAAACAATGCCATTTTAATTGGATCAGCAAAAACTCAGTACCTTCCTATACAGTAGAGAAACCCAACTCGCTTAATTCATCTGATATATGTTCGTATGTTTTGCAGGAATTCATGTAGACGGGTTTTACCGTGTAGTTGTATGAGACCATCTAGGTGTGGTACACTAGTCCCCCAACCTTTGCTGGTGAAGATATAACGACAAAGGATGAAAAGTGTGGGTGGTTTTTGTTAGGCCGCCTAGGTGGTACACCAGTCCCCCAGCCTTTGAGAATCTTAATAGGTTATAGAAGGTGAAAGAGTGGCAGATGTCAAAGGTCTAATTAGAAGGGTTTTGTGCCATCATTTTGAGGTTTGTGGCTTTTCGTATGCGTTGTGACGCTTCATCTAATCGCTGTTTCTGGTGGGAAAAGTTGAAACGTTTGAGATGATGATTATAAATATTAGTGTAGGAGAAAAAACTTCACTGTGGTTCATTTGCAAGAAATTTGAGGGAGTTGTTTGTTTGCGTGAGATCGTGTCTGATACCTTCATTGTTTCCACCGTCTACCTAAAAAAGAAAAGGTATGTCTAGTTGTAGTGATAGCGTTTCCTTGTCGAGTCCGAGTAGTGAGCAGTTAGGGGGGAGTGGAAGTAGTCAGTCAACTAGTAGTGATAGGGAGCAACTGGGAGGTGTAGGGAGAATCCTAATGGAGACAACGATTGAAGTTATGGAATATCCGCCAAAAGAGTTGGCGAAAAGCAATTGGCCGACGAAAGCAGGATATGAATGGGTTGCGATGGATGTGCGAACACAATACTCTATATTATGGTGGTTGCAGTTGCTGAAGATGTGGCTGAATTGTACTCCCATATTTGAGAAGGGCGCTCGAAGGGACATTGTGGATATCGGAGAGGGTTAGTGCTGTCGAATGTGTATGTCACGGCCGAGAGGGAGTAGACGAGGAGTTCTTCTATATGTATATGTGTCATTTTTCGCAGCTGCATATCAGGCTGTCGTTTGATGAGTTTACCATGGGGGTGTTGAGGTTGTTGAACATCGCTCCTACTCAGCTGCATCCGAACAGTTGGGCGTGTCTGCTAGTGGGAAAGGGCCGAAAGTTGGGTTGATCGAGCTGTTGGAAACGGTTGTTCCGCGAGATATTGAAATTAACATGTCAGAGACGTTTATCAACGCAATTGACAGTATGGAGCCCAACGCTTTGGTGAGGGCTATGGTGGAGTTTAACAGGAAGGCATTATTACTAGGGCGCCGAGTGGGGTCCTTGTACCAGAGGGAACTGAAGGAGGGGAACCGGGCAAAGCTCGAGGAGCTGCAAGGTCAAGTTGACAAGCATACGAAGGAGAAGGAGGCTTGGGAGAAAGAAAGGGAGGAATGGCAGGAAGAGAGGAAAAGGCTGGGAACGTGGAGGATTCAGTGCTTGGATTTCGAAGAAAAGTTTAAAGTCAAGATTGTTGATCTTTAGGCTAATTATGACGAGTTGAAGGAAAAGGACAAGGGCCTGGAAGTTGAGCTGGAGGATCTTAAAGGTTGCATTATCCAAGAGCACATTAATGGGTTCCAGAAAGGCCTGAGTCATACGGCCTTTTTCTGTAAAGATGTGGATGTGGCAGATTCCAGGTTCAATGTGAACAAGGACGTAGTGGATGGTCAACTTATTATTGAAGTCGAGACGAGTCCTGAGGAGGAGGGAGAGAAGAAAGCGGTTGATGAAGACATGAATGTTGAAGAGGCCGTGGAGGGTGGTGATGATCAAGCAACTTAGGATAAAGCTCTTTATGTTTTGTATTCTCGATTAATTCTAAGTCTGTAATAACTCGTATAATATTTTTCCTTGTTTCTAATGTGATGCATATTCTGGATATATCTGTTGTGTGGTTGTTGACGATAGTATATGTGATAGGAACACACTTGTTGAATTATGTTGTTATGTATTCGGTTTGTTACTTTAAATGTTGTTTCATTGGGATGAGTATTATTGACTGTTGTAGTGTAGTAAGAGTATTGTTATGTGGATGCTATGTAAGTTGTAGTGCTCGACCCAGGCTGCTTACTTGTGGTAAGGGTGGGGAACTTAAATGATTAAGAGCATGTAAAGGATATTCGACCCAGGCCGCTTACTTGTGGTAAAGGTGAGGAATCTTAAATAATTAAAAACATATATAGAGGGTGTTCGACCCAGGCCCCTTACTTATGGTAAGGATGGGGAATCTTAAACGATTAAAAACATATATAGGATGTTCGACCTAAGCCGCTTACTTGTGGTAAGGGTGGGGAATCTTAAACGATTAAAAACATATATAAAGGGTGTAACATCCTGTCAGGATATTACGGACTTATAAATAAATAAAATAAATAAATAAAAACAGCGCATTTAATAATACCTCATTTTCTCAAAACGCGGGAAAATTTAAAACTTTATTAAATGAGCGGATAAAGTTTATAACGTCCATTACAAAACCAAAATCACAATATTATCAAGTCACTCATCAGGGTTTACAAATGTTTTCAAAAACAATAGATAAACATAAGAGTTTCCCTTGTCGAACCCCTCTCTGCGACTAAGCTGCACTAGAGCCACCTGCATCATCAACATCTGCTCTCGCGTACCGCGTACACGATCATCGCCACACACACGCAGATAGGGTGAGCTTAGCAGATAAATCATATATATACAATGCTATAAACATATATATCAATATGCATACATATCACAACACTTAACTTAACTTTCCACATTGCCCTATATTTTTATTCCTGCAATCCGACCCTCGATCAGATTATTCGTGTTCTACATCGTCTAATGATTACTTCAAGGTGACTTGCTGCCATACCTATCGGCCATAACCGATAAAGCACGTGCGGGAAAACATGCTACGGAGTTCCCATATACGAACATAGTCCGTATACGAACATAGTCCGTATCTTCATACACCGCAACGCCAGGTAGAGTTTCCATATACGAACATAGTCCGTATCGTCCCAAGACTACCAAACTCGTCAGCCAACAACTGAGGAGGGCAATCTATCTGGACCCATCCGTACTGGCCATAACCAGCACACTCACACCAGCAACACTCGCCCACCCGAGCCACAACTCAAGGGTTCCTCGTGTTCATCCGCCATCCCGAGCCACAACTCAAGAGATGCTATTCCAAGCCACAACTCAAGGAATACCACGTGCTTAACCCCTATCCCGAGCCACAACTCAAGGGATACGTTCCGAGTCACAACTCAAGGAACACCAGCAATGCCACCCTTAAAGCATCACTAGACACATTGCAGTTCACAAATTCATAATCAAAACTCAAAGCTGCAGCAGTATAAATCGCCTGGCGGGGGACACGTGCCGCCAGGCGCTGCCAGCTCCTAGACCACCTGGCGGATGTCGCGTACCGCCAGGCGCACAACGCCTCAAATTATACAGACTTATTAGCTACCGCCTAGCGATTCAACCCCCCACCGCCAGGCGCCACCGCTTCATACCCTACCACTGTTCTCACTACCACCTGGCGGGATACCTCTCACCGCCAGGCGCCTCCTGCTATTCAGACCCATTGTACCGTTGCTATCGCTTGGCGGGTTGAACCCCACCACCAGGCGTCATCTCAGAACCTCGTCACGTGCTGGTTTATCTACAATCCACTCCTTTGTTATTCTTCATACTTGCGTTTGTACTATCTAAAACACTCGTTTTTGATGAATATGTTAACCCCAAGACTAGTTATATCCATTCGAGTCCTCTCATCCTATCTTGTCTATGAGTTACACTAATTAAGGTTATTTATAAAATGCCCCAGTCAACCACATATCATCCATATACACATTATCCCCTAGTATGACCACAGCGTGATTAATCCTTCCATTATGCTCACATGAAGTCCCCCTCTATTTTTTGTACCCAATCTGACCAAAAAGCACTCACCTCACTGCAGGTATTTTTCAGTCCTAAGACCTATCTGTCAACATTCTCTTCTCATTGTCCACCCCATAATTGACCCCATCCTATTAGTCATACTTAACTCTACACTCTCCTAATTTTCCAATTCATCTCGTAGTCAAATTTGTTCACACCCAATATTATTACCCCTACTGCACGAATTTCCACTCCTCCAGCCCGAACCAGTCCAACTAGACCTCCAGTCTGCCACTACTGTAACGATGCCGCCTGGCGGCAACTGATCTTCCGCCAAGCGATGTACCAGACCTAAAAGCCCTCCTGCTCTCTTTCGCCACTACTAATACTCCCAACCACCATCTATCGTCTATCTCAATGCAATTCCTCCTATTTTGGCATAACAACTCCAATAATTTCAGTCCCCCCATCTCACTACCACCGTACCCCATAAGGATCACGACAATTTCATCCCAAGAGTACTCCGCTTTCATCTCCGTCACATTAAATCATTATTTCATTCATTTCTACCTACAAATGCGTAAACTGCACATCATGTAATATCGAATTCCTCTATTGTTAATCACCAACAGCTTTTCCACCGATTAGATTTAACCCAGAATTCCAGAAAACCCCAAAATAGGAAAAATGGCCCCGCGCTGCTTGGCGGTTCAACCAGCCCCGCCAGGCGCTTCATTCGCAACCCAGAAATTCAGTGTAACTTCAAGCGTCGCCTGACAACCGGAAATGTGCAGCCAGGCGGTTCCCCCCAGAACCCCCCAAACTCGCATAGACAAATGAGCCGCCTGGCGGTGATTCATCACCCGCCAGGCGGTTTCTGGAAAATTTCCAGAAACGTAGAAATTCAAGCATACAACAGCAGATAGGCATTCCATTATCATACATCACATGTTATTATTCTTTTTAAAACAAAATCGCGGAGTCCAGCTCCCCTAACCTGGTTTTCCTTCGCTTAAGCTTGATGATCGAAATTCCTCCCTACGCCAATGGTTCCCTTAGCCTTCTCACAATTCAGTCCCCAAAATCCCCCTTCAATCTCACAAGCTCTCAGATTTTCGTGCTCTCTCCCTGGGTATGTTTTCCAGCTTGCAAAACCTTCACTATTAACCTAGTTTTACCTTTTAAAGTGTGCTTAAAACTTAACTAAATGCCCTAGAACGAAAATTAATTATTAGGTGGTGTTTTAATGTCATTCACCCACTCCTTAAGGCTATTTTCCAACCACCCCTCAGTTGTCATACCACTAGGGTTTTCCTTTCCACCTTTTCATATTCAAATCAAATCCAAAAATTCCAAAAATGAAGTTTAATGTAAGTTCTCCAAGGCTTGAACCCATAACCATGTAATTACCAAATCAATATCACACCATCATGCTAATTCATGTTTCATGCTTAACGAATCCAATCCAGACATCATATCGTACCAGAACATAATTTCATAGTTTAATTAATAAAGCAATAGCACAAAAGTTAGCATACATAGGACTCGAACCCAAGTCCTCACACACAATAAAGTACTCTCAACCACTTGAGCCAGTACTTTTCCACGTCATACCAACCATAATTTAATGTCATAATTATTTCCCATCCCGCATTTATTAATTAATTATTTATTTAATTAATTAAATTCTACGGGTCTTACAATACTCTCACCTTTTAAATTTTTCGTCCTCGAAAAAGAGAACTTACCAGTGAAGAGATGAGGATAGGACCGCCTCATGACATCTTCCATCTCCCATGTCATTTCTTGAGTTGCCTCATCCCATAACACTTTCACGGTTCTGATCTCCTTCCCTCTGAGCTGTTTTACTTGAGAGTCCAAGATTCTCACCGGTCCGACTCCAATGGTCAAGTCCTCCCGTATCTGCACATCGTCATCCTCCAGAACATGCGTAGGATCGACTATGTATTTTCTCAACTGTGACACATGGAAAACATTATGCAAGTTTCCCAAGTGTGGTGGTAATGCTATCTCATACGCTGCAGGACCAATCCTCCACATGATCTAATATGGTCCGATGAATCGAGGTGTCAGCTTCCTCGATTTAAGTGCCCTGCCAATACCTGCAGTAGGAGTCACTCTAAGAAACACGTGGTCCCCTGCTCAAACTCAAGCGGCCTCCCCCTCTTGTCTGCGTAAGACTTCTGCCTGCTTTGAGTCACACGCATCCGATCCTGAATCACCCTCACCTTCTCGGTGGTCTGCTGTAAGAACTCTAGCCCAAGAACCACTGCCTCGCCATCCTGCTGCCAACACAATGGTTTCCTGCATCTCCTACCATCGTAGGGAGCCATTCCAATACTGGAATGATAACTGTTATTATACGTGAATTCTACGAACAGCAACACATCACTCCATGTACCCAGATGGTCCAAAACACATGTCCTCAGCAGGTCCTCCAATGATTGTATAGTCCGCTCAGATTGTCCATCTGTCTGAGGATGATAAGCGGAGCTCATCTTGAGCTGAGTACCCAAAGTATTCTGCAATGACTGCCAGAACCTCGATGTGAACCTCGGGTCTCTGTCTGACACAATACTTGCCGGCACCCCATGTAATCTAACAGTCTCTCGCACATACAAATCCGCCAGCCTATCCATACTCATTTTCTGATTAATCGGCAGAAAATGAGCACACTTCGTCAACCTGTCTACTATCACCCAGATTGAGTCGTGCCCTCTCACTGATCTCGGTAGGTGGGTGACGAAATCCATGGAAATGCTGTCCCATTTCCACTGTGGAATGTCCAGAGGCTCTAACATACCACCCGGCCGCTGATGTTCTATCTTCGCTTTCTAACATACCAAGCAAGAAGCGACGTAATCAGCCACGTCTGTCTTCATACCCGTCCACTAGAAAGAGGCTTTCAAATCCTTATACATCTTAGTCATACCAGGGTGTATGCTAAGACGACTCTTATGCCCCTCATCTAGGAGCATCTTCCTCAGAACCCTGCTGCTAGGAACACACACTCTCTCCCTGAACCATAGAATCCCATCTCTGCCCATCCAAAAATCCTTCCTCTTCTCAGTGCCCAACTCACCAATGATCTATTGCAGCTCTTGATCCTTACCCTGTTCCACTCGGAGCTCATCTAGGAACTCGTTCGTGATCCTCAACATGCTGCATCGTATTTGTCCAGGCCCCATATCCAACCCCAGATTCATGTCCCTCAATTGGTCTATCAGCTCCAACTCTCTAATCATCATAGCTGATACATGAATTCTCTTCCTACTCAAGGCATCCACTACGACATTAGCTTTACCAGGGTGGTACAACAGCTCAAAGTCGTAGTCCTTTAAATACTCCATCCAGCGCCTCTGTCTCATATTCAGCTCCTTCTGATCAAATAAGTATTTCAAACTTTTATGATCGCTGAATACTTGAAATTGCACCCCATACAGATAATGCCTCCATGTCTTGAGGGCAAACACGACTACCGCCAACTCCAAGTCGTTTGTCAGATAATTTTTCTCATGCACCTTCAACTGTCTCGATGCATAGGCTACCGGTCGTTTATCCTGCATCAACACACAACCTAACCCCTGATACGAGGCATCACAGTACACCTCAAATGTTTTAGTCATGTCAGGGATTGTCAATATCGGTGCAGTGGTTAGTCTTCTCTTCATATCCTCGAAACAGACTTCACACTCATCTGTCCATGAGAAAGACTGGTCCTTTCTCGTAAGCTGTGTAAGAGGACTCACCATCTTGGAGAATCCCTCAACAAACCGTCGATAATAACCTGCCAAACCCAGGAAACTCCGCACCTCTGAAACTGTCTGGGGCCTCTCCCACTTCACCACAGTCTCTATCTTTGCCGGATCAACGGCTATTCCTTGGGTTGAGATCACATGGCCCAGGAATTGTACCTCTTCCAACCAGAATTCACATTTCGATAATTTCCCATACAACTGGTGTTCTCTGAGAATCCCCAACACTACTCTTAGATGCTCTGCATGTTCTTCCCTGCTCTCAGAGTAGATCAGAATGTCATCGATAAACACTACTACAAATTGATCTAGGTATGGCCGAAAAATCCTATTCATGTAATCCATGAATATAGCCGGCGCATTGGTCACCCCGAATGGCATCACTACATACTCATAGTGACCATACCGTGACCGAAAAGCAGTCTTCTGAGCATCCTCCGGCCTGACAAGGATCTGATGATATCCAGATCTCAGGTCTATTTTTGAGAACACCGCAGCTCCCCTCAATTGGTCCAACAGATCATCAATCATCGGCAATGGGTACTTATTCTTTATCGTTAACTTGTTCAGCTGCTAGTAATCAACACATAACCTAGAGCTACCATCTTTCTTTTTCACTGATAGAACCGGTGCTCCCCACGGTGATGCACTTGGTCGGATGAACTTCTTCTCAAGCAGATCCTCAATCTATTTCTTTAACTCAGCTAACTCAGCAGGCGCCATTCTGTACGGTGTCATAGAAACTGGTCCAGCACCAGGGATGAGATCAATGGAGAAATCCACATCCCTGTTAGGCGGCAACTCTGGAATCTCATCCGGAAATACGTTTGAGTATTCATCCACTACTGGAATCCTACTGATCTTCTCGGCCGTACTCATCTTCTCCGCCTGAGCCACAATCATGTAACATGTAGCTCCATCCTCAATCTCCCTCACCCCCTGATTAGACGAGATAAGCTCCAACCCCTCTGTATCGGGAAACACTATCCTGCGCTGCCAGCAATCAATGACGACATGGTTGTTTGACAACCAGTCCATGCCCAGGATCACATCTAGACCCTCCATCGGCAGACAAATGAGATTCAGTCTGAACCTACGGCCTGCCACCTCCATAGGGCACCCCACGCACATAGAAGTGGTGGATACCTCTCCAAACGCTGGCGTCGCGACTAAAAGCTCGCACCCCAGCTCTCGCATCGTAAGCTTGAGCCTCCTCACACATTCATTAGACACAAACGAATGAGTGGCTCCTGAGTCGAACAACACTACCACCTCGTGATCACACAACAAACACAAAAACTGTAAGAGGTTACCTGACTGTTTCGCCTTCGTGGTTGTCAAGGCGAACACACGCCCCGGTGCTCTGGGTCGATCTCCTACTGGCCTCTTGGTTGGTGCACCACTGGCTGGTTTTCTATTAGGACACTGACGTGCAAAGTGCCCTTTCTACTCACACACGTAGCACTTAGCAGTGCCACTGCCCCCACCTGTACTGCTGGCAGGTCTAGTACAATCCCTCCTCAAGTGCTCCCCGCCACAGTTATAACATTGTAGCCTCCTGGAGGTAGTCGGTTTGCTATAAGGTTTCTTCTGTGATCTGACATCTGAGGTAGTCTTCTGCTGTTTCCCTCCTCCACTGGCCCCAGTCTCCAACTGCTCCACAGTCTTGGCCTGCTCGACCAAAACTGGAAACTCTCTAATCCGAAGCGGCACAATGAAGCGGCGCAACTCATGTTTTAGTCCACCCTCAAACTTTTTGCACCTCCACTCCTCTGTCACTACAGGCGTATAAAACCGAGCCAAATACTCGAACCGCTCTATGTAAGCCTACACGGTCATAGTTCCCTGTTGGAGGGTAAGAAACTCTGCCTCCTGCTCGTGCCTCGCACTGTCGGGAAAGTACTTCTCCTGGAACCTCATCCTGAATATAGTCCATGTTACCTGCTCCTCACGGGTCTACATCAACTGCTGCATCCCCTGCCACCAGTACTCTGTATCTGCCACCAGGAGAAATGTGACAAACAACAGCCTCTGCTCATCCGTGCATTCCAGCACTCTACAGATCTTCTCACATTCCCGCATCTAGGCATCTGCCTCATCGGGAGTGGCCTTGCCAGAGAACTTGGCCGACCGGTGTTTCATCAAATCTTCCATAGATACTGGCCGGGTAGGTGCCACCACAACTCTGGGTGGCGCCGCTATGGGCTACATCGCGTCCACCATACGATGGATCGCCTGAGCTATGTCGTCAGCTCCAACAGTGTTCCTCCTCCTCCTGTTAGCCATAGCTTGTGCACGCCACATATTATAGCTGGTTCACACACAAACCCCAAATTAGGTTTTCATATCAAACAAAAAAAAATAAACTAATGACACAAACAATTAGCCACGCAAGCGTAACACGGTATGCTCACTCCCCATAGACCCCAAAAATCATTTTGAAAACCATTGCTCTGATACCAAATGTAACATCCTGTCAGGATATTACGGATTTATAAATAAATAAAAACAGCGCATTTAATAATACCTCATTTTCTCAGAACGCGGGAAAATTTAAAACTTTATTAAATGAGCGGATAAAGTTTATAACGTCCATTACAAAACCAAAATCACAATATTATCAAGTTACCCATCAGGGTTTACAAATGTTTTCAAAAACAATAGACAAACATAAGAGTTCCCCAAGTCGAACCCCTCTTCGCGACTAAGCTGCACTAGAGCCACCTACATCATCAACATTTGCTCCCGTGTACCGCGTACACGATCATCGTCACACACACGCAGATAGGGTGAGCTTAGCAGATAAATCATATATATACAATGCTATAAACATATATATCAATATGCATACATATCACAGCACTTAACTTAACTTTCCACATTGCCCTATATTTTTATTCCTGCAATCTGACCCTCGATCAGATTATTCGTGTTCTACATCGTCTAATGATTACTTCAAGGTGACTTACTGCCATACCTATCGGCCACAACCGATAGAGCACGTGCGAGAAAACATGCTACGGATCATACACCGCAACGCCAGGTAGAGTTCCCATATACGAACATAGTCCGTATCGTCCCAAGACTACCAAACTCGTCAGCCAACAACTGAGGAGGGCAATCTATCTGGACCCATCCGTACTGGCCACAACCAGCACACTCACACCGGCAACACTCGTCCACCCAAGCCACAACTCAAGGGTTCCTCGTGTTCATCTGCCATCCCGAGCCACAACTCAAGAGATGCTATTCTGAGCCACAACTCAAGGAACACCAGCAATCCCACCCTTAAAGCATCACTAGACACATTGTAGTTCACAAATTCATAATCAAAACTTAAAGCTGCAGCAGTATAAATCGTCTGGCGGGGGACACGTGCCGCCAAGCGCTGCCAGCTCCCAGACCGCCTGGCGGGTGTCGCGTACCGCCAGGCACACAACGCCTCAAATTATACAGACTTATTAGCTACCGCCTGGCGGTTCAGCCCCCCACCGCCGGGCGCCACCGCTTCATACCCTACCACTGTTCTCACTACCGCCTGGCGGGATACCTCTCACCGCTAGGCGCCTCCTGCTATTCAGACCCACTGTACCGTTGCTACCGCTTGGCGGGTTGAACCCCGCCGCCAGGCGTCATCTCAGAACCTCGTCACGTGCTGGTTTGTCTACAATCCACTCCTTTGTTATTCTCCATACTTGCATTTGTACTATCTGAAACACTCGTTTTTGATGAATATGTTAACCCCAAGACTAGTTATATCCATTCGAGTCCTCTCATCCTATCTTGCCTATGAGTTACACTAATTAAGGTTATTTATAAACTCCCCCCATCAAGCACATATCATCCATATACACATTATCCCCTAGTATGACCACAGCGTGATTAATCCTTCCATTATGCTCACATGAAGTCCCCCTCTATTTTTGGTACCCAATCTGACCAAAAAGCACTCACCTCACTACAGGTATTTTTCAGTCCTAAGACATATCTGTCAACATTCTCTTCTCATTGTCCACCCCATAATTGACCCCATCTTATTAGTCATACTTAAGTCTACACTCTCCTAATTTTCCAATTCATCTCGTAGTCAAATTTGTTCACACCCAATATTATTACCCCCACTGCACGAATTTCCACTCCTCCAGCCCAAACCAGTCCAACTAGACCTCCAGTCTGCCACTACTGTAACGATGCCGCCTGGCGGCAACTGATCTTCCGCTAGGCGATGTACCAGACCTAAGAGCCCTCCTGCTCTCTTTCGCCACTGCTAATACTCCCAACCACCACCTATCATCTATCTCAATGCAATTCCTCCTATTTTGACATAACAACTCCAATAATTTCAGTCCCCCCATCTCACTACCACCGTACCCCGCAAGGATCACACGACAATTTCATCCCAAGAGTAATCTGCTTTCATCTCCGTCACATTAAATCATTGTTTCATTCATTTCTACCTACAAATGCGTAAACTGCACATCATGTAATATCGAATTCCTCTATTGTTAATCACCAACAGCTTTCCCACCGATTAGATTTAACCCAGAATTCCAGAAAACCCCAAAACAGGAAAAATGGCCTCGCGCTGCCTGGCGGTTCAACCAGCCCCGCCAGGCGCTTCATCCGCAACCCAGAAATTCAGTGTAACTTCAAGCGTCGCCTGACAACCGGGAATGTGCCGCCAAGCGGTTCCCCTCCCAGAACCCCCCAAACTCGCATAAACAGATGAGCCGCCTGGCGGTGATTCATCACCCGCTAGGCGGTTTCTGGAAAATTTCCAGCAACGTAGAAATTCAAGCATACAACAGCAGATAGGCATTCCATTATCATACATCACATGTTATTATTCTTTTTAAAACAAAATCGCGGAGTCCAGCTCCCCTAACCTGGTTTTCCTTCGCTTAAGCTTGATGATCGAAATTCCTCCCTACGCCAATGGTTCCCTTAGCCTTCTCACAATTCAGTCCCCAAAATCCCCCTTCAATCTCACAAGCTCTCAGATTTTCGTGCTCTCTCCCTGGGTATGTTTTCCAGCTTGCAAAACCTTCACTATTAACCTAGTTTTACCTTTTAAAGTGTGCTTAAAACTTAACTAAATGCCCTAGAACGAAAATTAATTATTAGGTGGTGTTTTAATGTCATTCACCCACTCCTTAAGGCTATTTTCCAGCCACCCCTCAGTTGCCATACCACTAGGGTTTTCCTTTCCACCTTTTCATATTCAAATCAAATCCAAAACTTGTCAAAAATGAAGTTACCAAATCAATATCACACCATCATGCTAATTCATGTTTCATGCTTAACAAATCCAATCCAGACATCATATCGTACCAGAACATAATTTCATAGTTTAATTAATAAAACAGTAGCACAAAAGTTAGCATACATAGGACTCGAACCCAAGTCCTCACACACAATAAAGTACTCTCAACCACTTGAGCCAGTACTTTTCCACGTCATACCAACCATAATTTAATGTCATAATTATTTCCCCTCCCGCGTTTATTAATTAATTATTTAATTAATTAATTAAATTCTACGGGTCTTACAGAGGGTGTTCGACCCAAGCCGCTTACTTGTGGTAAGAGTGAGAAATCTTAAACGATGAAAAACATATATAGGATGTTCGACCCAGGCTGCTTACTTATGGTAAGGGTGGGGAACTTAAACGATTAAAAACATATATAGAGTGTGTTGGACCCAGCCACTTACTTGTGGTAAGGGTGGGGGAATCTTAAACGATTAAAAACATAAATAGGATGTTCGACCCAGGCCGCTTACTTATGGTAAGGGTGGGGAATCTTAAACGATTAAAACATGTATAACATCTTTGACCCAGGCCGCTTACTTGTGGGTTTCCGTCTCTTCCTTGGCTTTCCCCTTCTGAGTGGGGTCAGCCTTGATCTTCCTCCTCAGTCGTGAGTTTTCTTGCCTGAGTGCCTCCATCTCATCGACACTGCGCTTTCTCAGATCATCGAGCTCTTGTTGTATCTTGGTTTGGCCTTCCAAGATGGCGGCCAAGTCCGGGGTGAGGCTAGCAGGTGTTGTAGGACCTGCTTTGGGCTGTTTCGTGACTCCAGCTCGGCTATGGGTGGAAACCATCGCTGAGAGTGTGCGGGTTGATATGCAAGGTGTTACTTTGTGCCCCACAGTGGGTGCCAATTGTTCCTACAGACTCAATTCGCACAAATATCAGACACAAATATCACCTTACCTCAATTCGCAATCCCTCTATTAGGCTTCCTCCCGACTCGCATATGCTATCTGCTGGTACTTTGGCTTGGACCCGTGAGGGGTTACCTTTAATTGCTGGGGTCCATGCATATTTATAGATTATTAATTATGTTTGACTACGTCATGGGCTGGGCCATCGTTTGGGGCTGTAGGTGGGCCTGGTCCTAGGTCAGGCCCTTTGGTTCGATCATTGTTGGCTCTAGGGGTCTTGGTTGTAGTACCTTAAGTTTGGAATAGTTGACAAGTTCTCGTTCTATCTTCTTATGTAGGTGGCTTGGGCCGCTTACGCCTGCTTGCTTGATTCATCTGATATTTGTTCGCATGTTTTGCGAGAATTCATGTAGACGGATTTTATCGTGTAGTCGTATGAGACCGCCTAGGTGTGGTACACCAGTCCCACAGTCTTTGCCAGTGAAGATATAACGGCAAATGATGAAAAATGTAGGTGGTTTTTGTTAGGTCGCCTAGGTGAGGTACATAAAGTATGATTATTCTATTTTTTTTTTCTCTACTTTAGTTACTTTTGATTCTCCAAATATACCTTAAACTCTTAAACAGATCCTAAGCTAGGAAACCACGTTATATATATACTTCCCAAATGCTTTTCTCTTGCAAGGTCGGATTTGTGTGGCTATGTCAGGACCTATATATGCTTTCCTTATAATTCTACTTGTCAAAGAATTGTTTAATTCATACTAAAACTTCAAATGAAGTGTATATCAATACATATAAAAAAGGTTAATGCAATTCAAGAAGAAATATGTGTCATTGGTTTCACTTTCTTCCTTTAATTCAATTACCAAGTTTGGTTTTAGTCCTTGGAGAAAGCTAATTACATATACATTCTAATAAAAAAAAAGTTTTCTGCATACATAAAATTAGAACTTATAAGGCTAATCAAAGTTAATTAAGTACAATTATATAAATGCTTTGTGGTATATGAAGATCTCAAGTGATCATGGTTACCTTCAAGATAATGGCTGATGGTATACACTCAATAAATGTTGAAAATTTGGCTATCAAAACAAAAAAGCAATTATCGCAAATTCTAATTGCCGAAGCATTGGTCCTGAAACTTCAGCAGCAAAAGAAAACATTTGGAGTTTCTACTGAATTTTTGGTATACAATTTCTGCTGTGCCTTTAAAATATATTGATGTCTAATTATTTTGATACAGTTTCTGCTATGCTTTCATAATATATTAAAAACTTTTAAATATATCAATGTCAGTATATTTTGAAAGCCTAGCAAAGGAACACTAAAAGAAACCAGCAGAGAATGTGAACTGAGAAAAGAATACAACAATACGAATCATTGTCATTGACTATTGAGGTTTCTTTTTGTTGCGGTTTTCCTCGGTAATTGTTTGAAACTCTTTCTCACTGGCTGCAATTAGGCGTTTGACAATGTCATATGTAGTAAGCCTGATGCTGCAAACATAAACATGGACTGGATCAGGTAATTGATCATAACAATGTGCTTCATGTCACAACTAGAATAGAACTAAGATTCAGCAAAAGGAATTTCATGAGGTGCAGTGAGAAGATTGAAAACTTATTAAAAATAGAAGATCAGAAGTACCTGCTATTTGGTAGGTTTTTCAAAGCATTTGGCACAAATCCCCGATACAAGCCAATAACTCCATCCCTTGCCACAATACCTTCATCAATGAAATAATGAATTTAATAACAGTATAATGAACTTGCCTAACTAAAGATGGCATGTAATCCACGCATGAGGTAATGATAATACTGAAGAAGACTTTGACACGCATAACAATGGTGATTATTTTGATGCGGATAAGAAAAACTCATAAATATGGTTATTATAGTTATATATCTGTCATGTCAGTGACTATAGCATGCTAATGCTAAAAGGTAAATCCGAGAAGTCCTAACCTGAAATGGCATCTAATACAGTCTTATAAGGTGTGCCCTTCAATTGCATTTGTCTTCGTACTGTGTCCAAAGGATAGCATGTGAGTGTGGCAAGAGATGATGAAATAATAGCAGTGAGTAAAGAAGTTTCAGTTCTCTTCTGATATTTCTCTGGCAATGACTTCTTTAATCTATTGTCCATAGAAGGTCACAATAATTCAATGTCAATGTCTTGCCCATATCCAATGATCTTAAAGACAAAAAGATTACTAATGAACTCACAAATCAAAAACGCAGAAGTTCACTGCAATATATGGAGCAATTCCAATGAGAGAAGGCCCAAGGCCATAGTAAAAAGATGCAAATCCTTCCTCTCTTAGCATGCTCAAGGCAACCTAGAAAAACCACAACATGCTTCATTTACATAGGAAAATCTTGTGAAAATATTTCACATACAAGTTTATATACCTCTGACATTGTTCGATAACCAGGTTCAACAGCTAATCTTAACCTTAGGACATCTAACGGGTAAGTGATCTACATATAAGACATATACAACGTTAGATACATATATTGATAATTAAGAAGTTGTTCATAAGTGTTTAAACACAAGGTTTAATCCCTTGGATGAAACAAAACAAACATTGCAAAACCAGTTGCATATCATACAAGGTTGAGCATCGTAATTAACTACTTACAAAAGTTGATGTCATGCCAGCAAAAGCACCTGCTGCAAGTCTTCCCACAACAGAGAGCTCACCATCCTTTCCCTCGAATACTTTCTATGAATCCAAAGGTATAACTTAGACATCAACATGCAATAATTGGGGTTGTAAGAAATTCATGAAAGATAATTAACAGTTAACCTTGTAAATTTCATAAGCAAAAAGTTGGACAGCACTGTAAGGTATAACTCGAATCACCTGGAACATTAGAAGTAGAGACACTGAAACAAATGAAAAGACTAGCTAACAGAATAAGAAGATATACATACAGAAATACTAATTACCGATAAATTCGTTCCTAATTATAGAGACCTGGGGGAGATTGCCCTTCCAATAACCCTTGATTCCTTCTTCCTTCCCTATTACAGTTATAGCCTGTAAATCATGATAATGTAAGCCCCATCAAAAATTTCACTGGTATTATTTCAAATCATTCATACATCACATACACAATTTGAACATTTCCTTTCTAATAAAACAACTACATTTGAAAATTAGAGTTACAATGAAAAAGGAGAGAAGAAGACACGGAAAAATTTGAAATCGGATTATACCATTCTGTTCATATTTAACTGAGTTCCAGTAGTTTTGTAGTATCATAACCACAAGCCTATTCAATAAGATTTTTAAAACAATAAGAATCCTAAAATATTCCAATATCTACGATCATCATGCTTCTCGGAAACAACCTAAACAAACACCACAAATTAAACAACCATTGACCAAAACAAACAGATAGATCTCACTAAACATTTACAAAAGCACCAATCACAAAAGTCAGACTGTCACACTTTTCAATAATGGACTTCCACTAGTTGATAACAACACATAAAATATTTTATCAACAGTGGCCAAAGAATAAGCCAGCTACTCCACATTTTGTTGCTCTCAGAATAATCTTTTCACAAATTTGCTTCCCGTTTTCAAATTGCCTTTAGAAAATCTTTTTATGGTTTTGTGTTTCTACTAATAAAATACTCCCTGAACGAGACATGACCCCATTCTCCAAAGGTGATATGATACCGAAACTCATTAACAAGAGAAGCACTAATATAAAATTAAAACAAGGATTCATGGTGAACCAAACATATAATTTTAAATTATATCACAAATTCATGCTCCTCATAAAATTCAACAATAGTTACATAAATTAATATTAGTATATGTCTGTATGTATAAGTATAAATACATGTGTGTGTGCATAAACAGAACCAAACACGGAAAAAGTTGCGATTACTCAATACCTCAATGAAACCAATCGCTCTCTTGGCACTTTCTTGTCCAACTCGCACGCCGTGAGTCTGCAAAATGCGCAATGTTGAATTGACCGAACTTTCAGACACTAACTTATCCGCGAAAACGGCGATAGAAGAAAAAAAACGAAACGAATGCGCACCTGCATGAGAAGCTTAATGCGGTCGAGGGGGGCGGTGACGGATTTGGCGGCGGCGCCGGCGATAGCGCCAGCGAAGAACAGAGCGGCGTCTCTAGGCACCAATGCCCCGACCGCGAGCGGGTGCTGCAGAAGCTGAGCCGCCGTCGGCGAGAACTCCCTTTCGAATTTCCTTTCTGCCACTGACACGCTCGCGAAATTACAGCGTGTGCCACTTCCAGGTGCGAGGCGGAGGACGGCGACGCCGTCTCGGAGCGGAGAAACGACACCGTTGCTGGAGGATTTGAGGTCCGGGATTTTGCGCCACGTCAGGGTGGCTCTCTCCTTGGATTCTACCATGTCGGAAATTTGAAACGTTGTCAAGTGTCGGGAATGAGATGCAGGGAGGATAAGTTAGTTTGGTCCGAAGGGAGAGAGAAGTTGGAGCCAATTTAAAGTATGAACGAATGATTGAAGAAAGATATAAGCAAACACGTTTTTTCAATTGGTTTTCATTTTCGTGTTTTTTAATTTATACTATTTTTTTTAAGATATAGACATTGAATTTTATATAAATTTATAATTAATTATGATATTAAATAAATTTTAATCTAATAATTTTAATGTAGTTTTATTTTATTTAAAAGATAAAAGTGTATGTAAATATTATACAAATATTTTAATATTTTATTTAATATACATGAATTCATTGTTAAAATATAATTAAATAATATAATAATGTTGTTAAAAATTAAAATAGAATTAAATGTAAAAAAGTTTAAATTAAAAAAAAATAATAAAAAATAGAGTTAAAGATGTAAAATGATTATAAAAAATAAAATAAAATATGAATTTGAAAATTTATTAAAAAAATTTTCTTTATCTTTTCGATAATTTTTTGTAACCTTTTAGTATCCGAAATTATTAATTATAAACATATAAAGTTATCGATATAAAAATTTTAATTATCTAAACTTCTAAGTGAAATATTAGATTTAAATTTACATCTCTACAAAATCTTACAAATTTTAAAGTATTTATTTTATATTAAAGAGATATATCTTAAAAATTTTAAAAGATATTTTTTTTCTTCGTAAAAGTTATTATATGAATTTATTTTATTTTAATTAATAAAGTTAATTATTTTTTATTTCTATATAAAAACAATGAAATAAAAAATGATTAATTATACATTTATTTATATTCTTCTTATTTGTTTTGATATTAAGAATGGAATTATGCATAGAGATGGGTTGTTTTTGTTTGGATCAGAAAACAAGGATTGATATTACGTAAATAAGAGAAATAAAAAGAAAAAGTAAATATATAATAAGTGTAAATAAAATGAAAGTTTACATGTATTATTGATCGTTAAAATGAAATTAAATATAAAATATTATCCATTTGTAATAAAAAAACAAGAATTATAAATTAAAATTAAAAATTAATTAATTAAAAATTAATTATTTTATAAAATTGAAAATAATAATATTAAAACTTATTTAAAATTTAAAATTTAATATATTTAAATTTAATTGTAAATTATGTAAAAAAGTTTACCTACCAAATAAAAATAATTAATTAATTAAAAGATTCAGAACGAAAAATTAGGAGTGAGGATTAAATTAAAAGAAAATTTAATAGATACAAGTATAATAACTAGTTTGATTTTTATATCGTGATACTACATTTTATTCACTACCTAAACTATTTATATTCAGATAGTTTTATTTGTATTCTTAAAGTAGGACAAATTATCAAGGATAACTAAAAATTATAAAATAGCAAAAATTTAAAATAATTTAAATTAAATTACATTGATATACTTTATTTCAATTTATGTCTACCTCATTTGATAGGAATGAAGTGAATGTCTGGTTTGAAATTAGTATTTTAATATTAATATATTAATGTGTGGATTTATATATAGAATCGAATGGTGTGCGTGGAAAATTAATTGTAAAATGAATATTGAAGAAGCGCGTGATTAATTATAACTTTAAAATCATCAATTCATGTAATTATTTCAAGCATTTATTTCAAATCAAAGTCCATTTTGATAAAATTGCATTGATTGCTATAATTATTTATCCTTTATGATTATTATTGATTTTATTAATTAAACCAAGTTAGTTTAAAATTTATATTAAAAACTTCTTTAATATTTTCCTTTTTATCTAATTTATTCACTTAATACCGGAAATACATCTGTCACTTGCATGTATGTCGATTTCTTTTTATTCTAGTAAAAATTGATTAAACTATAATTGTTTTTTAAATAATTGTAAAAATAAATAATTATATAAATTAAAAAAATGTATTAGAAGGATAAAATAGTAAAATAGTTATATTAGTTTATAAAATAATTAAATTTAGATGACAGTTATTTAGTAAACTTAGAAATGTAATTATTTTAGTTTAAAATAACTATTACTTAAAGGGTAAAATTGAAAAAAAAAATAATCTCCTTTGAATTCAGATATAGATAAAACTTGAAAAGAAAATAATACCTCGTTTGAAATACATGATAAACTTGTCGATCGGTCCCTTACTTACTATTGAGAAAAGGTAAACATGAAGAGTTGTCACTTTTTTTTATTACACTACATTGTTTTAATATGTGGTAGTTAAGGGTGTACATGGATTGTATTTTTTTAATATTCAGTCTAGATCTAATCTAAATCCAATAAAATGAATTGGATCTATAATACAAATCTGGTCAATCTAATTAAAATAGATTTATTTAAATGTTATAACAGGTACAACTCAATATTTCATAACCAAAAGGAGAGTGGATTGGTTGTTTTTTTAAAAAATTACTGATTTTAGATTTCAAGAAAACAGTTTTCAAAACTTTTGAATCAGTTAATAAGATTTATGTGATGTTTAGAATTTGGAACCTTTACACATATGAAACAATTAATCAAGCATAAGGAAAGAAAGAGTAAAATAAAACCAATTTATAATAATTCGATTATTCAAGAATCTACATCCAATTTCTAGCGAACTTAGTTAGAGAATCATTATATCAAATACAGTTTACAAGATCAATAGATCACCTAATCAATCCTAAACTCTAAGATATAAAATCTTGATAATCCTATCAAGAAAAATACACTAATGAAAAGATACACACATTTGCATAGACCCAATCACCTACACAATGATTACAATACATTAAAACTGAAGTTACACAAAGTAAAATGGAATAAAAACACCTGGTAGATTTTACAAATTCACCCTATGTCAAGCCAAGATGCATTAGAATCAACATAATCTTGATCAATTTTGAGGTTTTCCAGTAAAAATGTAAAGAATGCTCCAAGAAATCTTTAATCATTTTCAGAATCTTTGTTGAATTGAATTATTACTATTTTGAAATCAGAACTTTAGTTTTTAAAGTGAAAACTAATTTTTGAGAAATTTAATCGATTAAATTAATGAGCTAATAGATTAAGTTTTGATTTCTAGGCAAACTAAATCTTTATATAATAATCGATTATATTAGTACTATAATCTATTAATTCACATAACAAAATATTTTCTCAATTAACACAATATTAATTGATTATTATTTTTTTAGTTAAGTGAGATATCACTTTAAAATACATTCATTTCTCACCAATTTTATTCATGAACTATTAATTTGTGATTATGTTGATTTTAATAGCATTTCAACTTGGTTTTACATATTTTCTAGACACTACTTCTAGCCTCATACTCTAGCACACACCTTAATTATCAAAAAGGCAACAATCAACAACTTTTCTCCCTCTTTGGGCATTAGCAAAAAATAGGAAAACATAATGTAGTTATCATATGACAAAGGGTAATATCATTGCAGGATATATGATAATATCAAAGATTGTTTTAAGCATTTTATAATTTAGGGTAGAATCGCTTTAATATATTATTTTGAGAATACAATTTCTATTTTACAAGGCTAGAAACCTATTTCAGGAAGTATAATAATAACACCTAGATAACCAAATTCCTATGATTTAGGGATACCCATCATACACTATAATTATAATATGCTAAATAAGGAAATAATAAAACACAAATTCTGAGAAAATTAATACAGGTAATAAAACAGATTCTAACAAAGCATAACCTAGGCATCATGCAACAATTAAAACAAAATGACAGAAATATAAATGTGCATGCTTATAGAGCAATATAAACAAAAAAGATAATTATAAGTAGTGTTTCAAAGAAAGAAAAAAAAATAACCTTCAAACATGTCCTCTTCTTGAGTGGGATCTTCCTCCTCATCATCATTATCATCCTCATTCACTTCATCTCCTGTATCCTCATGTTGATCATCAACATAATCTTCCTCCACATCATCATTAACATTCTCAATCACTTCATCCCCAATATCAGTATCAAAATTTTGTTGAGCAGGTGCCTTTACCTCTTCATTGTTTGAAGCATGAGTATCCTACTTTTCCTTAATATTCATATTTTGCATTAGTTTTTCCATTTTCTTATCTAGTTTGTTAAATCTAGCCACGTTAGTTTGATGATTAGCCGTAAGTGTATCAAGTTGTCTAAGCACACACCTCTAAAAAATAGTTTTTGGTTTAACTCTAAATATTAGTTGAGCTTAACAAACATCCACATTGATGGGATCAATTTCTTTTGCTATCTTAGGAGGGTCATCTTTAAAGGCCATTCCTTATCAAATAGAAAAATTCCCATGTGGTGCAACACATTGTCTTCAATTTTGTTTGTGGAATCGAGGTCCATGGATACTTCTTTTATTAAATCAACCTTATACTATTCAAAGGCCTTTGAAAGAAAAATGTCATATAGGAGTGGATACATGGGAAGTCAAATGGCTTTTAGAATGGAGTCACAGATAAGCTCAACCGAGCCAGTTTGAATTTTAGCTTTAAGCGTAAACATAAGATATATTTCTCTTTTAGTCAATTGGGCATGATTACTCCGCTTAGGAGCTAAAATCCATCCTATAATGAAAGCCATAACCCTATCATCTCTTTTCATTTCTACAGCTTTAAACAAAGTACAATTTTCAATAGAGTTGTCAAAATGGGTCACTCGGGCCGGGTTACCACGGGTTGTCCACATAGTGTGCTAACCCAACCCGACTCACTTATTAGCAAGCCAAAAATTTTGAATTTGGCCCAGTCCACTATGGGTTGGTAGGTTAAACGGGTTGACTCACTGACTCACTTAATTAAAAAAAATGCAATTCCTTTTTCTTTAGTCTCAAAAGAACTAAATTATAATTGTGACTGTAATTATAATTGTGATTATAAAAGATAGTGATTGTGCAACTTACAAATACTAAGCCTAGTTAACGTAGAAAAAACTGGTGATAATGAACCTATCAAATTGTTCCCTTTTAAGCCCTTGTCATTTACAAAATGCTTATACTCATAGATACAACTCAAGTCTTTACATAGGAAATTTGGAATAAACCCAATGCTAAAGGAACATTAGTGAGAAAACAAAGTCAATGATAAAAGAAGAAAGACACATTCTAGAAATTACTATCAAACAATGCTTAAAAGCCAACAAAATTCACAAATTCCTTTAAACCAATATGTATGGCTTCTTCCTTATCATAATATCTCTTCAAAACATATGTAATGGAGATATCTTCCAAAAAAAAAAGCATACAAATTTGGTCCCTGCATTTGTTTGTAACAAATGCCTTAGAAAAAGACCACAACTGCATAAAAGAAAACTAGTTAAAACTTAACAAAATAATAAGTAAATTTGTTAATAATAATAATAATTAAAGTAAGACAAACATCTTAGATGGATTAAGAGTCATATTATTGATTGTTCTGAGATGATGAACCAACTCCGCTTGTAGAGCCAACTACTCTAGATGTTACTTCAACTCTTCCCATTGTATTACCATTAAATTCTAAAATTAATTAAAACACTATATTATTAATATACAAAACAACATAATTGCAAAATAATTTCTCAAAAATATAAACCAAACTCTTACATGTGAAAATATTCTCAAAAAGCTCAAACTCTTCATTAACATTAGGCTTAAATATACATTTGGTCCCTATTTTTGTTGATTTTATTCAATTTGGTCCCTATTTTCGTTTTATGTTCTATTAGGTTCTCATTTTCGTCAAATTATAGTCAATTTGATCCTTTTCACTAACGGTATTTAAATAGTTAAAGTTTTTGAACAGTACATGCCACGTGTCAGCTCCTGGTTTTTTCGACTTTTTTTATTTTAATTTTTGATTTTTTTTGATTTTTTTTAAATTTTTTTAATTTCAAAAAAAGTGTCCACGTGTCAAGTCACAATTGTGCCACGTGTCAATGCTAGTGTCATGTGTTAGTTTGTAGATGTATTATTTATTTTTGTTCAATTTAGTCCCGATATTCGTTATTTTTGTTCAATTTAGTCCCTATATTTGCTATTTTTGTTTAATTTAATTCCAAATTTTGTTAACATAAAACCATTTAATTTTTAAAATTAACATTATTATTAGTTATTTTTTAAATTTAATTATAAATTATAATATTTAATTATTAATTGAATGTAATTCTTAGATTCAATTGTTAAATAGAATATAATTATTTAAATATTATTAAAATATAATTATTAAAACTTTAAAAATATATATTAACATTTGTAAAATTCACATTTAAATTTAAAATATTTAATATTTTTATTGCATTTTAGATATTAAAATCTAAAATATTTTATATATAAATGTTAATTTTACAAATATTAGTTTATTTTTTTAAAATATTTTGAATATTTAAAATATTTTTATATATCAATTTTAAAAATATTTTAGAATATAAATATTAGGAAAAAAAATTGTAATTATATTCTTATAATATTTTAAATAATTATATTCTGTTTAACAATTAAATATGAGAATTTATTCAATTTATAATTAAATTTAATAATTTATAATTGAATTTAAAAAATAATAAATTCAAAGGTCAATTTTAGAAAAGATATTAATATAATTTTTATAAAAGATATTAAATTTAGTTTCAATTTGAAAGGGACAAAATTGATTTATTTGAACAAAAATGGGGACTAAATTGAAAAAAAAAAAGAATGAATATAGGGACTAAATTGAACAAAAAAGAATAATACTACCACAAACTGACACGTGGCACTAGCATTGACACGTGGCATAACTGTGACTTGACATGTGGACCATTTTTTTGAAATTAAAAAAAAATTTTAAAAAATTTTTAAAAAAATTTTTAAAAAAATTAAAAAAAATCAAAAAAACCAGGAGCTGACACGTGGCATGTACTCTTCAAAAACATTAACTATTTAAACACCGTTATTGAAAAGGACCAAATTGACCACAATTTAACGAAAATGAGGACCTAATTGAACATAAAACAAAAATAGGGACCAAATTGAATAAAATCAACAAAAATAGGGACCAAATGTATATTTAAGCCTTAACATTAATACCATCAAATTAAGTTATAGTGGTCCTTAACCAATTTTGAGCATAGATAAGCGCCTCAGCCATTGGTGGATTTAAAGAGCTTCTAAAAGCATCCAATATCCTACCTCCAATGCTAAATGCACTTTTAGAGACAATTGTGGAAATTGGGATGGCTAATACATCTCTAACCATTTTTGCTAGAATGGAAAACTGTGAAGAATTTATTTTCCTCCAAACAAAAAAATCAAGATGCTCATCACCATCAACAACAAATTCATTTAAATACCTTTATAACTCATTTTTTTTGTCTATTGTGTCTTTTTCTCTCAAATGCTTCTTAAAAGGATCAACCCTTACCAAATATTCAGGAATTTCAGCAATGGTTGATGCATCACATTAATGTTCAGGTGGTTGCTCATGTCTATGTTGTTCATCATGAACTAATTTGTAACAAAGATACATTTTTTTTCAAGCTGTCTTTTACACAATTACTTAACTCTACAACTTTTTTAGCATCATGTTTGACCATTTATTGAAAATTCCAAATGAAATACTCATGTAACAAGGATAAAAAATGACACCAAAATACAATAAGTGATTGATGTTATCAACATAACCCCTATACTTGTGATATTTTAGCCTCATATCACAACCAGTAGGTGCTAATATACTATTCAAATTCATAGTTGTCTTGTCAAGTGCAAAACGAATAGTAGCCATTTGGTGAAAAGCAATGTGTATACTCATATGCAATGATGTAGAAAACAATTTAGTGGCTTTATAGAAAATTGTTAGAAACTTCACAAAATATTGGCCATGTTTCCAATCACTAGTAGTTGGAGGACCTTCATAACCAAAAGACCTATATAGCTAGAGTCTTCATTGTCAAGCTTTTCATAGGCAACTTGAAACTTTGTTGTTGCTTCTTACATCAAATATGTTGAATTCCACCTTATGGGAACATCAAGACACATTGGTTTTTTGCAATCAATTTTTGAAAATTCAATGCACTCTCTAAACTTAGCCAATCTTTGTGGTGAAAACCTTACAAATCTAACTCCATTCCAAATACTTGTAATTGAATTTTGTAACTCTTTTAAGCCATCACCCACAACTAAGTTTAGTATATGAGCACAACACCTCATATGAAAAAATTGTCCATCCATTAATAATCCACCCATATTCTTCAATCCTTTTTTTAAATTTGTAACAACCATATTAGATGATGCCTTATCAACAGAGTGTGGACACGTTCCTAACTCCCCATTCCCTTAAAACTTCTTCAACTTTCCTTCCCATTGTTTCCCCTTTATGATTAGGTATGATTGAAAAACTGATTATCCATTTTTGATATCTCCAATCATTGTCTATGAAATGTGTAGTGAGCATTAGGTAGCTTAAGTTTTGAATTGATGTCCAATAATCGATAGTTAGTGCTACTTTAACAATTTGACTTAAAAAAGACCTTCAACCTAACTTTTTCTTCCATATATAGCTAAAAACAATCTCTAACTCCGACCCAACCAACACTACCTCCCCATCTTGATACCAAAAAAGAGGTATCCTATATCTCCTACCATAAACACTTCATAAGGGGGCATTCCAATACTAGCGTGATGATTGTTATTATATGTGAATTCTTCCAAGGGTAAAATAACATCCCAACTACCTCGATGATCTAACACATTTGTCCTTAGCAAATACTCAAGAGATTGAATATTCCTTTAGAATACTTATTCGTTTGACAATGATAGGAAGAAATCATCCTCAACCGACTCCCCAATAGATTTTATAACATCTTCCAAAACTAAGAAGGGAACCTAGGATCCCTGTCTGATATGATACTTGATGGCACCCCATGTAGCTTAACTACCTCTCTAATAGATAGTAGTGTTAGGTTGAACTTAGGCATCCTAAGATTTATTGGCATGAAAAGAACATTCTTTTTCAATCTTTCCATAATAACTCAATTTACATTAGTGCCTCTCATTGTAAGTACAAAATGGGTAACAAAATCCATTGAAATGCTATCCCATTTTCAATCAGGAGCCCCAAGCTACTGTAACATACCACCCAACCTCTAATGCTCCACGTTAGCTTTTTGACATGTCAAACACATTGCCACAAATTGAGCCACATCTCTCTTTATCCTTGGTCATGTTGGTCTGCATACTAAGTGTACTCTTGCACCCTTCGCCAACACCAACCTTTTTAAGTCCTTATAACTAGGTATACACACTTTTCCATTGAATCTAAAATCTTCATCTACTCGTAACATGAAATCCTTGGCTTCCACACTTGTTCTCTTTAACTTGCTCAAGAAAAACACTAGATATAGTCAGATGACCACATCTAATGTTATCCACCCCAAACATCGCCTGTAACCTCACATCTATGAATTTCCCTACTAACCCCAACTCTTTAATCATCAAAGAAGACATATGCACTATTTTCCTACTTATTGCATCTACCACCACATTGGCTTTACCTGGATGATACATCAACTTAAAATCACAATCCTCTAGGAATTCTATCCATCATCTTTGCGTCATGTTCAACTCTTTTTTAACAAACAAATATTTTAGGCTCTAGTGATCACCAAACACTTGAAACTATTCTCTGTACAGATAATGTCTTCAAGTCTGTAAGGAAAATACCATAGTTGCCAACTCCAGTCATGAGTAGGATAAATACTTAGAGCATAGGCTACCACTCTCTTCCCTTGCATGAGCATGCATCCCAACCCCTGATGGGAGGTGTCATAATAAACCTCAAAAGGTTTAGTTATGTTAGGGATCACCAAAACTGGAGCACTTGTCAACCCTATCTTAAGCTCTTGAAAACTTTTCTCACATCTATTTGTCAAAACAAATGGTTTATCTTTATGGGTTAACTATGTCACGAGTGCTACTATCTTGGGGAGTCCTTCTATTGATCTTCTATAGTAACCAACTAAACCCTTAAAACTTCTTATCTCTAAAACATTCTTAAGACACTCCCAATATAGCATTGCCTCTACTTTGGCCAAATCCAATAATATCACATGAGTTGATATCAGATCGCTAGTGCAAAACAGGCTTTTTAGGTTTGCCATTTTGGGCATTTTTTGTCTATTTTCAAACTTAAAATTGGTAGTCTAAACCTTAAAACCAGACCTAAGCAAAACCTAATCAAAACCTAATTTACATGGTGGAGGAGATAACTTGCCCATTGATGTGTTATTTCGGCCATGTCCTCCTTTGATATATGTCACAAACCATTGAATACAAATACATCACGTAATACTTATATTCCCATGAATTTAAGAATTGATATTAAACAACTTGTGCAAGAAATAATGAATTTAAGAATTAAATGATATATCACCTTAGGATATATATTTAGGAATGATCACTATTAATTGTCAATGGGGACCTACAATGAAGGAGAAATGTTTAGTTGAATAATTACCATAACTTTGAAAAAAAAAGTTATAGTTGGTAAGACTAACCCATCAATGTATGGAGCCAAGTAAACATGTCTTTGAGAGGTGGACATCCATGTTCGCATAGATTTTTGTATGTTAACCTTTATGTTGTCAAATTTTTGCATATACACGTGAGGGACTTTACTTCACACTCATTGTGTCTATATACCTAAAACAAATAATTATAAATTAAATGTCGTAAAATTTAAACAATAAATATAGAAGAAACATTACTACTTACATTGTTGCAGCATGGAGGCAAATCATTATTATAACCTAAGATTTCACAATTAAAATTTTATTCACAGGGATTATATAACTTGTGTTGAGTAGTAAAGGCCATGATTCTCCCAATACCACTTCTCTGATGCAAACCAAGCATATGTAACTAGCCAAATCTTTGTTAAGGGTTTGTGTTTGTTATCCTTTTCATGAATTACCACTTCCAATTTAAATTTAGAGTTAACTCATTAGTTTCTAAAATAGACTATTTTCTATTTATATATTTTTCCAACTTCTATTAATTCATATAAAAACCTGCCATCAACCCCAATTAAAAATAGATATGCAAACCCTCAAGAAAAAAACATAAAAAATACATTCTATTATACATTTTCAACAGAAATAAATGATAAAATGAATACAATATCATTTATATCATGGTATATATATAGGCTAAAAAATGAAAACTAAAAAGAAATGGATGATATTTTGAAAGTGGAAATTATCATGAAAAGGTATTGAATTTGGATCTAGGAAAAGAAAAAAGAAAAATGTTTATTTATAAATAGATTGGTGGGGAAGAAAAGGAGACAATAGGAAGGTTAAAGAGTGGTGTCTTCTTGGGTTTAGTCCACTACCTTTTCCTTTTCTTTTGCCTTCTTATTAACCATTTTGATCTTAACTTGGTAAAAGTTTCAGCCTTGAAATAACAAAAGAACTTGTTTTCCTTCCTTGAATTCTCTCCTTTGAATCTTCCTTTCATGATACTTTTCTCATTACTTTTATAGAGTTTGGAAGATTCGTAAGCCCGCAATCTCAGATGCTCTAGTTCATGCGTTGCAAAATATATTTCTTTTCAAGAACTTGATCATTGTCATAAAGTCAAACCTTTGAATTGATGCGGCTTGAACCCATTTTGACACATAATTTACAACTACTAGAATATATTCATAAGTGTTTGACATTGGTAGTAGACCAACAAAATATGTTCCCTAACAATCAAAGATGTCAACTTCTAACATGTATTGTAAAGGCAACTCATGTCTTTTTGTGATTCCAATAGTCCTTTGGCATTTATCACATCTCTTACAATGTTCATAAGCATCCTTGAAAATGATGGGCCAATAAAATTCAGATTGCAACACCTTAGTCGTTGTTCTTTCTAGTTGTAGTTCCCTCCATATGGTGAATTATGACAATGCCATAGCACATGTTTGATTTCATCACCAAATAAGCACCATTTTATTAATCCATTTACACCAATCTTGAAAAGATAAGGATCATCCCAAACATATTGCTTGGCATCCATAAATAGCTTCTTTTTTTGCTGCCAATTATACTATTATGGAATCACATCAACTACTTTGAAATTGGTCAGATAAGAAAACCAAGGCCTTTCTTTTATAGACAAAAACTTCACATTAGGGAAACTTTGCAAAATCTCTCCTTCCTTACTTGTGATTGCATAGATGATAATTTGGATAAGTGATCAACTACCAAATTTTTGCTTCCTTTATTGTGTTTGATCACTAAGTCAAATTATTGCAATAAGAGTATCCATCTGATCGGCTTGCCCTTTGAATTTGGCTTAGTTAGCAAGTACTTGATTGCAACATGATCAATAAACACTGTAATAGTTGAGCCAATGAGATATGCTCAAAAGTTTTCTAGACCATAGACAATGGCTAGAAGTTCTTTCTCAATGGTGGCATAAATATCTCCACCCTGTCATTATTCTAAAAGGAATGAGTTCATTGTTTTTGTTTTCAATCACAATAATTCCTTTTTTTTAGGCACAACATGCACAAGGTTGACCCAATCACTATTTGATATTGGATATATCATTTCAGCCTCAAGCAACTTTGTCACTTCCTTCCTTACTACTTCCTTCATTGTTGGGTTGAGAGGCCTTTGAGGTTGAGCTACAAGTCTATACTCATTCTTCATGAAAATCTTATGCATACAATAGGATGGACAAATACCTTTCAAATAAAACAAGGTCCAGCATATTGCACTTTTGTTGCCTTTCAAAAGTTCAACCAGCCTTGATTCTTCATCATCTGTCAAGAAACTATTGAGAATCACAGGTTGTTTACCATCCTATTCATGAAAAACATATTTTAGATGTGATGGTACCTACTTTAACTCTAATTGTTGTTGCTTTTGTGCTCTATTTTTGGAGTTGAGCACTAGTTTTGGAGCTGTAACAGAGGAAATTTATTTGGCAAGATTTAGATCTTCTAAACAATTTTTGATGGCCTCCTCCTCTCTATTAATCCACCTTTCAAGTTGATTTGTCAAAACCTTCTCTAAGGGGTCTGATGTTAGAGCTTTCTCTTTGATCTCACAACATACCTTATCAAGTGTATCCATTATTGATGAAGGATTGACCACAACCAAGGATGGAGGCAAATGCTTAAGAAGACTAAGTATGTTTAGAAAGGAAGTTCACTAATCCTTCATCCCTTTCATTTGACTTTGCTATTTTTGATTCCCAAAGTTGACTTAGTTGAATCAACTTTAGTTGACTTATTGACCTTTGACTAGGTTTGACTTGTTAACTATAGTTGACTTGACTTAAGCAAACATGCTAATCTATGTTTATTTGCTTTGTAGGTTAATTAGGAGTAAGAAAGCAATGCTAGGTGGCACATGGTGATTAGGGAGCATAAATGATGTGGAGGAGAGAGTAAAGCAAAGACATAAAGCATAAAGTAAAAGGCATGAAGCAAGTGTACCTATGTACCTTTGGTCTCCTTTGTTTTTAGCACACTTTGGCCACTTTTTGGAGACATATGAGACACATTCTTTGTCTCCTTTTGTGCTAGAACGAAATTAGCCTTCCACACACCATAGTTAGCTCTTTTGTCTCTCATTTTTGTAACCTCATTTGACCTAGTTTCTAGAAGCTAAGGTTAGGTTTTTGTAGAGACATCCTTAGGTATCTTTTATTTTCTTAGAGGCCCCTAAACTCTTCTATATAAGGGGTGCTCCTAGACATGTAAAAGGGTTGAA
>Ga0214542_1002567_pt1 | contig 37504 bp, 17 predicted proteins | sample CNSS1metaG_FD_160096 | JGI IMG/M metagenome (GOLD analysis project Ga0214542, IMG submission 160096) | Root nodule microbial communities from cowpea collected in UCLA plant growth center, Los Angeles, California, USA - CNSS1 | ecosystem: Host-associated > Plants > Roots > Nodule | place: USA...
CAATCAATGCCAGCCTTTTCATTCATACTAAGAAAAAGTTGCATAAACTTCAATCAACAAATGGGCTATATTATACAATTCCTGCATTTCATACTAGTAGAAGGGGAAACCCAATCCAAAGGAATTTAACAAAAGAATAATGAGAACGTAGGATATCATTTTCATATTATATAGAGAGAACTCTCAAAAAAAAAAAAAAACTTAAGCTAAACGCAGAATAAACCACCGTGAGATATCTCTAGTAATAATTAATGAATCAGAAAGAATATTCAACTACCTTCCCAGATAAGCCAGCCATAATCATGGCCCACATTTATGCTGCCTCACTTCAGACTTGGAGAATATGCTGCCGATAGCACTAAGGCTCTGGACAATATTCCCAATGTCTAGCAGGACGGACCCATCCTGACGTAGGTCTTGCTGAACAACTCACATAAATTACCTGCTTGGCAACGTCGCACTAAACACCAGCAGAACCAGACAGTTAACAGATCGTATATCCCACTCCCAAGTACATCACAGTTTGCCATTCCATAAACTAGTTCTCAGGGTTGTTAAAGTTTCTTAGGTAGATCATATACCTTTTTCAGAAACTTGGAAGCTGATTCATCATTTCTATAGCATAAAACACGTAACAATGTGTTTGGTTCTGACGGATTCCACTGTCCTGAAGTGGGAGGTAATGGAAGTTTAGACCTGGCGGAGGATTTATACGTCTCCATGGTCAACCGTCTAAACTGCTCTATGAGGGTCTCTGTGTCAGTTCTGAAAAGGGGAAGGATAGACCTCGCAGTTGTTGAAAACTTATCTATTAATTCAGAAGGCAAGCCATCCCCATTTGCCCAAAACAATTCCTTCAGAAATTTGAAATCATCCTCGATGATCTGAGAATCCTTCCGGTTAAAAGCACGCGAGGGGCCTCCAGCAAGCAATACAAGCAAAAATCCATCAAAGGAAGCTCTCATTATTTCAGTAACAATTCGTGTGCGAATTTTTTCATGAACAGTATCTGAAATGAACATTAATTTCCGTTCAAGTTCCTGAAGGTATGGCTCAATTCTTGAAGATGATGGATCCCCAACGTACAAACTATCCAATAAAACATGGCCTAGATCATGGAAGACAATTCTATACGCTGCAGCCTCGCAGAGTTGCTGAATTCCTTCAAGACACGCAGCTGGAGATAGTTCAAACTTCTTTGCTAATCCATTTGAAAAATCTTCCACGTGAGCAGATTCAGAGTTCCGTAGAAGAGTAATTATTCTCTTTTCCAGAACATCAAATTCACCCAGGATCCACTGCAAAGTATTTATGCGAACACAGAATTGTGGTATTCCAGAAGAGCTATCCCCATTTGTTGCAACCTGAGGGTTTCTCTTCTGAGGATTTGGAGATTTATCTTTTTTCTTCCCAAAGCCCTGAAACTTTGAACCGATAGTGCACCTGGTCAACGCTGGCATTGTTGGAAGAAATGTGTTTCGTGATCCTGAATATTAAAACAAAGAATAGTTACTAAAGATGCCAAATATCAGAGCTCCAGTGCTCAACTATAAAATTTCAACATCATTTACCACAGCCAGATTTTGCTTTGATGACATAATACTGAAGGCATTTGTCAAGGCCATTCATCACTTCAGGAAGCATTGCAGGATGCATGGGTATCGGAAGCTGAAAGAAAGCATCCAAAGTCTCATTTATAATCCGCAAAACATCAACAGCGGATGGAGCATATCCTTCCTGATTTGCTTGAGGACTCCAAACCTAGGATTGGATAACACAGTAAACTAAGTTAGTTCATGACATGGGCATTCAATTAATGCAGATAACCAGAAAACACGAAAAACAAACACATGCTATCTCTAATCAATTAAGAGAATATCATCATGCAAAGAAATACACAACATACAAATGTTCAAAAATGAATTTATGATGTTTCATCTGTAAAATCATGAGCCTATGGACAAACAACTTCACCAAGTACTTAACCAATAAGTTCCCATCACACGAGAGCTTTTGCTATATATTTGATAATAAAAATGTTGAAATAAGGTAAAGGGATTATCTTGGTAATCTTTACAAAGAAACTTATAGCTCTTCTCAAGAGTTTCTAGGAATTATAAGGTGTTTTCAAAATCTCCAATAATCTCCATAAAAGTTCTTCCAACCCCCTCCTAATTTGTATCAAAATGCTCATCCGCAACAATTCTCATAGGTAATAGTGCCAATGAAAATTATCAACTGGTAATAAAAGAAAAGATAATGGATGCAAACCTCTTGCTGCAGATTTCTATCGACCCACTCCTTTAGTCTGTCTATTCTAGTTTTAATCCATATTTTCACAAGATTAGCAATTGCCCCTTCAGCCTCATAAGGAGGCATCTCACGGATAATTGCTTTACCACCATCATCGCTTTCCACTGAATCCTCCACTGCTATCTGCACAAGGTCTTTCTCTAACTGATCGGCAGCTCGCAACACTTGAACCGCATCAGGTGTCAATTCTGTGATACCTGATATGAACTGCTTTAATTCGTTTCCATAGCATGAGTGAAGGGTGGCTACAGCAAGACCTGCTGCCAAAGGATGCCACCTCTTAAGTATTGGACTGAAGACTTGTTTTTCATTGATTGCCAGGCTACCTACATCCTTCGCAAGGATGGCAAGGACAGGGAGAGCATTTGGCTGATTTTTGGATGCTCTCCTGCTGGAGTCTGCCTTCTCCATTATCTATGCAGCAGCAAAACAAGCATATTTCAGCATATACATTCATTAAAATACAGAGAGGCTGATAGATCAAGAATTTAACATGAAACTAAAGGCATAAATGTATTTACAATCAAAATCTATCAACACAACCAAACTATCCATTAGACCACATATGGATATCCCTCTTCAAGCACCAATGTAATCCGAGTATATCATAACCCTAAGTCATTCACCTTTTACTAAATGGAAAAACCAACGGCTGACAGATGAACTTGCCTGAGCAAAAGCAGTGCGTAGTGATGACCTGATGTAGGTTTCAATTCTTTCGCGAGCCACATTGACATCATTTCTTCTCCTCCGGCGATACTCATTGGATATATCCTCAACCAAAATCTTAGCTGCTGCTACCCCTAAAGAGACTATGCCCTGCATGGTTTCAACATTACCCCGGTCAAAAGTTTCATGATATGCAAGGAGCCTCTTCTCAGCCCACCCCAATATAGAAGTCAACGTAGAGCTCAAAACTTTGGAATATTCTGCATCTTTTGTTGTCTTCGCATCTTTTGCAACTTCCGCCAGCTGGCCATCAGCAGCAGATAGCAGTTCCAAATCCAACTGGCCAGTGACAACAAACCGGTGAAACAAAACCCAAGTGAAACAAAGATTATGCAACGTCTGATTTAATCCAAGGATGCCCCAGGTCTTCTTAATTTGTTCCATCAGCTCATCAAATTCCTCAATAACAGACGATTCATCATTAGCATCAAAGCATGATTGCAAAAGCATTTCATAAAGCCGCAGATTCAGAGGAATCCCATCTGCCCAGTGGCATGAATCAGCATAAGATCCATCATACGACCGATTTGCAAGAGACATGACAGCACTACGAAGAACCTGCATAGATTCAGTATTCTTCCCGGTTTCTATAGGCTTATCCAATGCAGCATGAATAATCTGTCGCAGACGCTGTGCCGCAGAATTCGACTTATCCAAGGGCATTTGTGGATGCAAAATTAAACCAGCCTCGAGAACCTTCAAGGTTCTTTTCTGCCACTCGACATACTCTTGCTGATCAGTAAAATCCGAAGCCTTGAGTTGCTGCAGCAACTCAAGCGGAACCACCACAGACTCAATCCTTCTTCCAACCTACAACGAACATACACTCAGTTAAGCTTCAATGACACTATATATATATATATATATATATATATATATATATATATATATATATATATATATATATATATATATATATATATATATATATATATATTCATATATCGAGCAATTCCACACACGCAACAATTAAGAACAAGTTAACTAGCACTTCGCGAATATGTTCATTCGAGCACGTCTTAGTTATATTTGGATCAAAGTAACAAGCACGCGAAAAACTTGAGAGAATCCAATAGCAGATCAAAGGATTCTGAACTCTCGCCGACCGCAATTGCAGCCACATTTGTCCACAATTTCTGGCAACATCAAGGATTGCGTTCAAACCTCGACAGTGGCCGCAATTTAAAACCTCAGTGATAACCGATAAGCAAGTAAAATTGAACCAGATCAACCATCACTTGTTACATGCATTGCAGGACGCGCGAAAAACGTGAAGAGTGGATTAAGCGAAGAGTGTTATGACCTGGCCAGCGGAAATCCTGAGAAGAGCGCGTCTCACGCGCGAATCCATGGCTTCGGAAACCCTCATCTGGTTCCGCATGAGTTCTCCGACAGTTAACGGCCGCTTCGGCTTTCCCTGGCCCGAACCGGAAGCCGAACCGGAGCCAGGACTCTTCCTGGAGGCCGAACCAGGCGATTTCAAGCCGAAGGCCTTCTTAACCTTGCTGGCAGCGGTGGAAGTGATGGATCGCTGGAGTGCTTGCGAGTTCGGCGAGTTCTGGCCTGGTGAATTGGCGGCGGAGTGATTGGGAACGGAACTGAGCGGCTTGCCGGAGGAGGTGCGGCAGGCGGCAACGAAGATCTCGAAGGCTGTTAGGGAGAGGTCGGAATCGGAGAGGTTGGCGGCGAGTTGGCCGAGCGGAGAGGGTAGGTCGTCGGCGGAAGAAAGGGCGGAAGGTTTTGGAGGCATTATGGTTGGCGGCGTTGTGTCTCTCTTGGAATGGCCCAATGATAGGTCCCTGAAGAGATGAGCCATTGCGAGAACAGAGAGAAAGAAAAGAAAGAAGAAGAGAAGAGGTGAGAGAGAGAGTCAAGAGTATGGACTACATACATACACGGTAAAAGTCCCGTTCAGATCAGATGGGGACACTCCCTCTCCTTTCTCTTTTTACTTTTCTTCTATTCATTTTTTTTTTTATTCATGTCTTCTAAATCAATTCAATCTTCCATATACTCTTCTTCCTTTTTTCTAGAACTTTAATTTATTTCGTATTTTTTTTATCTCTGACTTTGTCCAAATTTTGGCTTACATTCTTCATTTTTTTTCTACTTTTTTAAGATATTTAATTGCATCATGTATAACAGAAGAAAAAAAATGTATAAGATTTTCTTTTTGTTTTTCTTGGTTCTTCACCTTGGATAAAAGAATTCATAATTTTTAGTTTTTAAGATATCATATACACTAATTTGAATGAATATAATTTTAAACTGTTTTATTTTTTAAAATACTTTTTAACATTGTCGACTTGCAAATTTCGTCAATTAACATTGACCAGAAAAATAAGAATATTAATCGATGTTGGTTGAAAGTTTTTCAGTAATATTGAGAAAGAAATCCTCCTAAATTGTTGAAGAAAAAATATCTTTATAAAACAAAAATTACTGCGAACATCGATAAAAAGAATTACGACATACGTATGTAAAAAAAAATCTAATTCACATTTATAAAAAAGTAATTTTCCCAATATTTCCCGAGTAAACACTATTTAATATTGAGAGAGAAAAAAAACAGTGATAAGGATTGTCGTTAAGCTGTTGGGCCTAAGGGGAGGTTGGTCCAAAGGATAAAATCACCCTAAGTCTGCCTAATTGTTTCATTGTGCACTTTCAGAACCCACTCCCTTGGTGCTTAGAGCCGCAGCCGTCACTCCGCTAGGGTTCAGCCTTGAAGCTCCGTCACATTTGTTCGAGCCAGTTAGTTCCATGTAAGTTGTATCCCATCCCACACCTCCTTGTTTGTTCTTATCTCAGTTGCTTCGAGTTCGGTCTAGAGTCGTACTGAGTACTTCATGCCACTCTGTCCTTGTGTTTTCCAGTTCGCTACGTTGCCTTGGGAGCTGTTGCGTTTCATGTTCGCACTAGGAACCCAATTGTTGGCCTTTTTCCAGGTAGGGAAGCTAAGGCCCTTCTCTTATATTTTGTTGTTTCATGTTGTTTGGCTGTCGTTTCAGTTTTGTGTGGTTGGTATGATACTATGTTGGTTTGGAACGCATAGATCTGTTGTTTGAAATGGTGGGTGTCACTGTTGCAGGAAAACAGTGGCGAGACCTGCAAATCTCGCCCAAGCGAGCCAGTCTCGCCTAGGCGAGATGGGCAGGGGCTCGCCCAAGCCCTTTTATGCAAGAGGTCGCCCAGGCGACCCGCTCAATATTTTTGAGCGAGCGAGCGTCTCACCCAGGCGAGAGGGGTCTCGCCTAAGCGAGATCCCGCGTTGGTTTCTAGATGCTCTTCGAGCCCTCGCCTAGGCAAAGGGGGCTCGCCTGAGCGAGACCCTTCAGCCTGAGCGAGGGGCTGGACGAGACAGTGTGCTGTTTGGATGCTGTTTGTTCTTGGATGATTAGTATTGGTTTGGAAATGAATGTTATGATGAGAAACATGTATGTAATGGAATATTATGTATGCTTGGCATGATTCATGAATTGTAGATGACGGGTTTGGTATGGACTTAGCATGTGAAATAAATGAGGTGGTTATTATTAAAGAGGCATGATAACGAGATGGGTTGAAATCCTATGTGCATGGATGGGTTATGATGAGTTGGATTGAGTTGGAATTGGAAACATGAAAGGTATTGGTTTGAAAGGTTGACGTAACGAATGTATAATTGCATGACGAATACTATTTGACTATGTGACCATGTTTTGTCTGTGTCAGTGCGTAATACCTTGGGGTCTCTAGGTGAGACTTTCAGGGTCGCGCTTCAGTGGTCGGGATGTAATTCTATGGCCCCTGTTAGTGGGTGCCCCATTTGTATAACTAGGTAAGGATTCAAGGTAAGGTCGCATCCTGACACTCTAAGGGGTCAGTTAGTCTTACCTAGAGCGGACTGACTCCTGTGGTGAGAGTAATAGGAGGCCTGAAATTCATTAAGGGCTAACCTTGTGATGAGGAAATATTGATTCATTATAACACTTGTAAAACATAGCTCGGGGGTGAGCAGAGGTATCCACCACAAGTGCAAGTGTCCGCTGAATCCGACCAAGTTATACGTATCCGGATGAGTCGAGTCGAGTCGTAGTGTATTGTTTGAAAGGTCGTAACATGCTGGTGTGATGTATGTGTGATGGACTGTGAATATGTATCTGACTCCATTGATGAAATGATTTTGTGCTCTAGCTTACCCTACTTTCTTTGTTGTGTGATCTACTGTGTGGTACTCTCTTTTGCGATGATCATCAACTTGTTGGTGTGAGCAGATGCGAGGAACACCCGTAGGCAACAAGGGGGTGGAGATTCCGCTGCCTAATCCGCGTGGACCAGTTTATATTTCTGTATGAGTTTATTTAGGGGTGCGACCCGTGTATCTGTTCGTCCTTAGATTTATGTACTTGGTAAATTTTTTTTCCCTCTAGTTTCTTTTGGACATCGTGGTGTGCCATGGATCATATGGAGTTGAGTTTAAAACTTCCAGATCGCGCTTTTATGTTATCTTTCCCATAACATTCATTTAATTTTGCGTACTTAATTGAATGGAGTGTTACACTAAAGAACTATTATTAAAATCGATAAAAAAAATCTTATTCACATCAAATGAAAAATATTCATTTTGATAACATCGTGATCTTAATCAAGTCAATGATACTTTAATCAAAATCAAACTAAGGAAAAATTGTGAAAAGTAAAATACAAATATGAGAATACGAATTACTTTAAATTCTTTTTTTTAGGTAAAAATTAAATTTTTTAATTTTAAACACTCCAATTACTCTAAATAAAATTTCATAATTTTAATTTTTTATAAAATTTTCAAACAACATATTTTATCATAAAATGTATAAAATTCTCTATAAAAATAATTTTCTTTTTAAATCTTTTTATCCAAACAAGTTATCAATTTTTTTTCTTCCAAATAGTTCTCTCTTTTTAATTCTTTCATAATATGTTTGGATAAAGTATTTTAATGAAACAATTATTTCTTTTAAAGAAAATGTTTTTATTTAGATAGAAAAATTAAAAAATATTTAAAATGCAATTTTTTTAAAGTATTTCAACTAACTAAATTAGTAGAAATTCAAATACTCTCAAAATACGTAAAATTTAAAATTCTTCATACTCACAACCTTGCACTCTGTACACTTTAGACCTTAAACAGTATACATTATTTAAATTGTTTAAGTTGATTATTTATACATTAAAATAAAGGTTTAGTTATGTTTTAAGTTCCTAATAAATTTGGAAACTTTCATTGAGTCCTACTAATTTTTTGTGCTCTTCCCTTAAAATTTTAAAACTTTCTAATTGAGTTCTACACATTAGTGTGATAGTTAACTTTGTAATGTGAGAGTTATCTTGCAGTGTCACTTTCCATAAATGTCAACATAATATTCATTATAAAAAGACGTAATGACGAAATCTTTTCCAAATATTTATTATATTTAATGAAAAAAATAATAATTTAAGTAAAATTATTAAGTTATAAAATTAAAAATAAATAAACAAATAAATAATTACAAAAATATAAAACATGTAACAGAAAAAAATATTAACAAAAGTAAAAAATATAAATTAAAAAAGTTAACATATTACAAAATTATAAAAATATATAATTTTATTATTACAAAATTATAAAATATACAAATATAATTTTATAGTTTTATAATTTATAATTATGAAACTAAAAAAAAAAAAGAATTATGTTTGCGTATTTATAATTTCGTAATTATGAAATTATATATTTTTATAATTTTATAATTGTTGTAATTTTATATTTTTAAGTTTTTAATTTTATAATTTTGTTTTCACAATTTTAATGTTTTATATTTTTGTATTTTATAATTTATAAATTAAATTAAATTTAAAAATAATTTTTTTTAATACAGTAAATATTTGGAAAAGATCTCGTGGATCTCTTGTAACCAAATAATACGACATTTATGAAAAGTAAAAATACAAGTGTCAAGTCACAAAGTTAATCGTCACACACTTAATTAGACTATAAATTGGGAAGTTTTAAAATGTTAAGATTCAATAAAGCACAACATTTATTAGAGACTCAATATAAATAATGAGATGTTAAGATTGAACTATGAGATTGTATTTCAACATTTAAGATTATTATATATATTTCATAAAGATGCTCACACTTTCATCTAAAGATGTAAAGAATGTGTAAACATATACGATATAAATTCAATACAAACTATTTGTATCAAACATTTATAAGTGCTAAAATATCGAATATTTTAAATTTGTCAACAACCTACAAAATTGAAGTTTATATACTATATATGCAAAGAATGTGTCGGGTGATGATATTTTATAATATAATTTAATCTTCAAAATATATAATGTGTCGGGTGATGATATTTTATAATATAATTTAATTTTCAAAATATATAAGTAGATATTTGTTATTAAATATGTTAAAGAAGTGAATTTTAAATTTATCTGAACTTTTAATATACCATTTGTTTGTTTTAGGACTTACAACACTTTATTTTATGAATAATAAAAGTTGAATAGAAAAAAAAAAAAACATTCAGGATACTTCAACCTTTTCACACACAAATCATATAAACATATCACAGTAACATAAACCACAAATTCTTTACTCTAGAATTTATACTTCCCATGTATCTCTAACAAAAAAAAAATGTTATCTAGCTTGATAAATGTTCTCTACATGCAAATAACAAAATATAATATCCCAAAGTAATTTTAATAATATCAATACACATTTTACCATACTAGTGATGCATTTGTCATTCAAAAACAGGATTCATTTGTACTACTTATCCTCCCTTGTATTCCTTCTATTCCTACCATAATATTTGTTGATATATTTGCATTTTTTTTTTATTGAAATCTTTCTTTCTCTATAATATGACACAAATTGACTTTTTATTTTAAAGTGATTTTTTTATAAAATAATATTTATACTAAGAAATTGTATTCTTTTGGTTTTAAAATCTACCTATTGATAAATAATTAATAGAATGATTGAAATTCTTAATTGTTGATTGTGTAATTATAAGTAGATGAATATACATGACTCATTATATATTTGTTTTTATCTTTATTTTGATAACTTTATCTTTTGTTTCTTATTTATATAAAAAAATTGTCACTAAATGTGTGTGTATATATATATAATAAAAATTTATCAGCTCAAGTAAGAAAGTAAGACATTATTTAATTTTATTAGTTTTTTAGGTTGAAAGTATCATTTTCTGCAAAATTCTTAATTTTGTAAACTATTTTATGAGGATAATGAGGATGTCTATTAGTTAGATGGGTATTATTACGTAATATATATACCAATTTAATTATTTTGATCTTTTTCATATGTCTTATAATATCTTCTTCCTATTATTTGAATTGTTCATCCGTGGGTGTGTTTGCGAATTTACGCAGTTGCATAACGCGGGGTTGAAAAGGAATTTGAAAAAGGAATTGAATAAGTGTATAAAGATTGGGTAAAATTTGAATACGATAGGAGGTAGGAATATTAATAAGTGGTTGAAGCAAGTAAAAGTATAAAGATGTATTTGAATACGACTTCCTTGCAATTCTCACATGGTAAATGTCAAACTACATACGCGTTATTGGATTTTAATACTATTTCTTCACCCAACCTACGCTTTCAAACATTGAATTCCATTATATACTTCATACTACTCTTCTGTTACATCCAATCATCTACATTACTTTCTAATATTAACACCTACATAATCAATTATTTGGGAAGATGGGAAAAAAACATATATATCAACCGACAAATTAATCATAATTATTCTGTAATTGTCTTTAGATGATTACTCTAATTTTAAATCAAAATACTCATTTATACATAAACAAAACTTTAAAACTGTAATCTAATACATAAGTGAAATGTTTTTACTTTTTTATATGTTATTAGTGTAAATGTGTATATTTTTAAAAAATAAGAAAATATACTATGTATGTAAAATAGTTTCATAGTGTCATTCAAACAAGTTTGTTACAACTCATGTATTATAGAAGTTTGTTAGCTTTCCAATAAATCCATTCAAAAACTTAAAAATAATTACAAATATTAACTTCAACTTAAAAAAGTAAATAAAATATTAAAAAATTTTGCTTTTACACATTTTTTAGCAAAAACAAAGTGTTTAACTTGTTATTTGAGCATACTTAATATTTAGTTTTATTTTTTTTATTCTTCTTTGAAGTTAACAAGACATTTTGAGATAAAAACTCTTCAAAATAACAAATAGTTTATTTTAAAAAAAATTTTTTAAACAATTAGTGAAAGAAACTTTTAAAAATCTTAATTATTTCTTTTTTTTTTCATTTCAGTCTAATTTAAAGTATTAAATGATTTTCCTTTTCAATTTACTCTCCCAAACTTCAATTAATCCATCCCAACTCAGGGTTAACAATTTTTTTTCCTTTATTCAGAAGACTCATAATAAGCCTTACTCAATTATCTATACCAATCACTTGTTAATACGATAGTTTGTATCATTGATACTTGTACATTACTAAATTTAAAAAAAAAGATTTTTATTCAATTAATGATAAATTGTTTCTAATTTTAATGATGTTTAATAATAATAGTTTTACTCTATCGCTGAAAAAATGTGATAAATAGTGAAATTTGTAAAGTGAGATAGATATATAACATTAAGAAAAGAAGTTAAGTTTTGTTACTCTCCAAAAAAGAAGAAATAAACTTTGATTGATATTATCAACCACTGATGCATATATCTAAAGTAGTTGTTGAAATATGTTAAGAAGGATCGGAGTGAGTGGCACTTTATCTTTTCTTTTATTCGATGAAAACTTGATTCTTAAAGAGTTTAGTGGGTGTCGGTTGTGGCATTTGTAAAGTTAGTGGTGGTAAAAGAAATGCACTGATTCAGTGTTTAACTCATAAATAAAGGTGGATTAAAGTCAATTCCTTGGGTATAGATGATACCTGCATCAGATGGATAGGTTTATATGGATTCTGAGAAGTTGAGAATGAAAATCCTTTAATATGTTATGGTTGCTATAAGACAAAATAATCTCCATTAAGATTCTTAAAAACAAAAACAAAAAATTAATAATAAAAAAATGGTATATTATGCACGTTTTAAGTTTCCCCCCATTATTTTAATATAGTAAATTTTCATGTATTCAATATATATAACAATTTGTGATTCAATAAAACTATATATATACTATGAGTTTATTCTAGCAACAATTATATTATAATTTTATACTTTCATAAATATCTTTAGAAAATTTTATTAAAATTGAATGATAATAACAAATTATATAATAATTTATATTCTAGGTTCTTTTAAGATATAACTGAATATACTTTGCAAAGATCTTACGAGTTGCTATTTTCACGTGTTCCAACTTTAATCTTGTATTTTTAAACCAAAATGTCCTAGGTCAGCCTCTCCAAGACCGAGATGGGGTATACCGCAGAAGACATTCTAATGTTCAAGTTAGCCAAGTGAGTTAGATCATAATAAATGTTATAATAATGGAACACAATTAATTTATCTCGTGTAGTGTGTTATTTATATTGTGTTTATTTATCTCGATGAACCTAGTCCACGTACTTAATCACCTTAATTAACTTGCCTAATACGTACTATACTAATGCATTGTAGCCATTTATCTTAACTTAATCACAATTAACCTTGATATGGTCTTAACTAACATGTTATCGTGCTATTTGAGTATATTCACGTTGAGATCATTCCCGACTAGGTGGTTGAGATGTTTAAATAGTTTTATATAGATATAAAGTTTTGTATTTATAGTTTATGTAAATCAAATTTAGGTTTAATGTTGAACTTTTGGATCATGTTAATACTTCGGTTAGGTTACATTTTGTAAAACATGATTTGGATATCTTCCTAGACCATTTTGAATTTGAGTTGTTGGGTTTTAGATATGTTTTCTTAATTTTTTATTAGAATATGTCAGGTGGGTCACCAATTTATTGGGCCCACACTGATTTAATTTATAAAAATAAAATAGATATTTTTTTTATGGACTCCAAGCCTTTATCATGAGAGAAAATAGTATGAGAAGACAGAGAGACAAAAATTGTGAGTGCCTGGTAAGAAAAGAAAAGAAGTCATAAGAGAGAGTGAAAAAGAAGAAAAGAACAATCAATCTATCTTGTCCAGATAAACTATCTTGGAGAAAAGGTTTTTTCCTCATCTCATATGTTGGAGTTCCTTCTATTCTATTATTTATTCAAAGTACTCATTAAAGTTTGTTATCCACCTTGTTTATAAAGAGAATAATGCTATGTTGATAATTGGAATCTCTAATATAACTTGTGTTGTCGTATACCTATTAATTATTATTAATGAAAGAATTTTCTAATTTTTTCTAAACTATGGTCCTGTGAATTTTTCTTTTTATATCTTTCCAACAAAGTATATGTTTTTTTCGACTTGTTTTTGGACGTGCTATTAAAACTTCATTTGATTTAGTTAAGTGTTTTTTAAATTTTCTTTCATTTTAAATTTATTACAATTGAGTCACAAAGATATAAAATATTATTTTTTAATTAAAAACGTTACATAATAATAATTATATTTTAGATTCAAATTCATTTGTAGAAAACATCACTTCATCGTTACATAAAGATCATATATCAGTAGATAATCAATCCATTTCAAACATTGAGCACTCTAGAGTAACATATGAAAAAATTCTGCAAATAATATCCACACTTGTTACAAAGCAATTTTCGTATAGAATATTGTTGATAATTATCTATTACTATATTCATATATAAGAACATTATCTACAAATTATTTTCTATGTCTCGTTACCTACGGATCATCTCTATCTTATACATAAAATAATTTTTTGTATGTATTATTCCGTCGATAATTTTCCGTTTCACACGACATATGAATTTTGTTCGTAGAAAATTTTGATTTTTTTTAGTGTTAATATATAAACATGCAAAGCATATCACTTGTGTACTATCATCTTATCTAATAAAGCATGGCTATCACGAAAAAGCTTGAATTTAATTTTAAACCAATCGAGTATAAGTATATAGGTTTACTGTTAAAACATTTTGAAATGAATTTAGTTGATGGAAAGGAATCCTAAAAATAATCAAGAATTATAATAGAGGCAATTTTAATTATTCATTTAATGCAATGAGTACTTTTAGGAGTAAATTTAACTCATCCATATTTTTTAGAGATTATTTTAACATATATTTTAAAGACTAAATATCTACTAAAAATAATTAAAAGTGGTATTTTTCTTAAAAAAAAAACTGAGTTTGTTTCTTAAATTGTTGGGATTGCGTGTTCTTTTTGGTGTGGACTAGTGAGGCAAGAACGAGTTAAGAGAACTAGAAAGTCTAAAGGAACCATCATTGTAGCGTTAGCCAGCTGTTGCCTTTATCCTTTTTCTGCTACGTTCTTTCAGATTTATCAATTATTATTATTATTATTGTCATTGTTAATATTATTATTATTATTATTATTATTATTATAATGAGATAGTACAATTTATTAATTCAACATCAAACTATACATTATGTGTTACCGAGTCTAACAACAACACGAATCAAGGCTTTTATGATTGCTAATTCTGATTTTGCTTTTTTAGTTTCTTTTCATTAAATATCATTATACTGTTCCAAAATATATGTCTTTTTAAAAATAAATTTGTTTACCATTTATTAAACGTTAATCGTTTTGAAACATAATATATATATATATATATATATATATATATATATATATAATTTTTTTTTGAAAAAGCAATTTGAGCAAGGTAACCGATCCGATATCTAACTGAAGGCAAATTTGAAATAAACAAAGGATAGTAAGTTTATAAATATAATATACACGGTTTATGTAAAATTGGGGACATGGTTCGCTTAATTTTTAAAATTTCCAATCTTCTCAACAGATCCATCATTTAAAAAAAAAAAATCTTTTAGAGTAGAGTCAGGGTTCACTTAATTTAAATATTTTATTTTTTTGTTCTCAAAATTATATAAGCTAAAATTTACTACAGATTAGAATAACTATGGATACATAGGGGTGGAACACTCTACTACCAAATACTATAAAACATAGAACAGAATCCACATTGCATATACAGTAAGATCAATTTCAAAGAAAACCAAACAATTAATCATTGGGATTTTTTTAATAATAGAATTTATCTTAAAAAATAATCTGGAAACATTAATATTGCGTGTCTATGTTCTACATTAATGATAATGTGTGTTAATTTTCTATAATGAAAAATGAAGATATACTTACAAACGTATAACTTAATTTAAATAAAAATTTGATATACACATGATCAGTACATTATATTATATCTTGCTATAAATATCTGCATTAAATAATAATTTTTTGTTAAGATTATCATTTGGATTAATGCTATTCGCATCTTACAGTGGCCTTATACATTATTGATATTATAAGTTGAGTTAATAAAATTATAAAATTTTCTTTACACAAATTTAAGTATAAAATTAAAAGTAAAAACGGGGACAATGCGCATTTTTTAAGTCTTAAAACTTTGTTCTATATTTTTCGGATACAAACTTTTTATAATAGAATAAAAATATAATAGTTACTTTGATTGATTTCTTCAAAGTTAGGAAATGTTTTATTTAAAATATTTTCTAATTAATTTGATACTAAAAAACCACTATTGGTATATACTTTAGTTGTGTTTAGATAAAATATAGTTTGCAAAATTAATTGCATGTTTGAAATTTTCCGATCAAAAGTTGGTGAGATTCTAGCATGAACCATCACTATATTATTTGTTATGTGGAGATCTTATAATCTATAGGCACATTGATGATTATTACTATTTGATGTATAGGGTAATATTGTTTGATCCTAAAAAGTGATACGTCAAATTATCCAATGTCATTAGTTTGAATTTTTTAAAAATTATTTTCGATGTTTGCATCAATTTATATATTTTAAATTGGTTAAATCCAGTTATATATCCTAAAATACTAAATTGACCTTGTCTTTCAATGTGAAATTTTCAACACACTTCTCTCATGTCGAAATATATATATATATATATATATATATATATCGTGAGTGACACTAAACATTATAATGGGTGGTGTGATAATGACACGATAATGGGTGAAACAATATACCCAAATAATATCAAATTTTGCTAGCATAATATCTAAACTAAGACTCTAGTACCATGTTAGGAAGTGGTTTATAAGCCTAACTCAATCTTATAAAATTGACTTGTAAGGTAAAATTGCATTTACTTATATACTCTAAATTAGTCTTATCTCTAATCGATTTGAGACTTCTAACATAAATATATTTTTAGTTCTTATATTTTGATGTGAAATTGGAATTCTTTGTCCCAAACTTTAATATAGTTTGATTCCCAAACTTTAAAAATAAATAGATATAGATAATTATATTAATCAAACTGTGTTAAATTTTTTTGACATGTTTCAGACTGACATTCGAGTTGTTTACATCATTAACACATTCCAACTCAAACATCAATTGAAACGTTGTTTCTATTTAATTAAAATGATTATAATCCATTCATTTTTTAAGTTTGAGTACCAAAATATATTAAAGTTTGCAACATAAACAAATTTCAATTTCGCGTCCAAATTAATGTAACTAAAAAAACATAAACAATTATTTTTTTTATTCAAAATTATACTACACTGATATCACACACATTGATTTAAGTTTTTACATGTATATACAAATTTCAAAGAAAAATTTATTAAAGAGAAGATTCTAAAACTCTCAGTTTTATGAGGTCTTCTTAAACAATCTTGACATTATTTTCATGATTTAACATTAAACATGGCAATTCAACCCCAGGAAAGAATGTAGCAAAGAAATTTTGGTATCCATGACAATTGTTACTAAGCTTTGAGAAATATAGCATTATTGAATAGCATATAGAAGTTCTTACATCTTAACTTTTTTGTTGAGATTGTATAAAAAAGTTAACACTTACTAACAATGTTAAAATTAGCTAATAACAAAAACAACTAACTATAGAAGTGAAGGTTTATTAAAATAAGAAGAAATTAACGGGATAAAGATATTTGAAGAAGAAGAAACAAGGAAGGAAAGTAACAGGTTAATTATAAGGTATAACCCGGACAACGTGCGAAGGAAGAAACACACGTACAGTTTTATAGAGACAGCCAAGCATCACATGGTATTTTTCAAAACTACCACAAGAACAAACCATACTATAATTCTAAGAAGATATTTGAAAAATCACGAGATGTCCATAAAATGTGCTGTTTAATTCTGGAAACACGTGGCTGGTTGGCTTCAACCTAATTTAATGGTTTCTTATCTCTTCCGAAGTTTACTCCTTAATTTGTCTGTGTAGGAATTTCTGAGAACGCCATGGTTATGATGATTATGAATAGAAAGAGGTGAATATGTTATTAATATTGCATAACTGGCATGAAATCTCGTTGGCCTTTTTTAACCACTGCATCATTGTTCTCTTCAATCATTCCAACCACCAGCTGCCAATCAACTTAAACATATTTATACATATTAATAATGTTTTGCTGTATTCCCCACCGTGGACCATGTTTTCAATATCAACTGCTTTATTTTCTGATAACTATGTAATAGACAAACCACACATGGTTTGTTGTAGGAAACAGGTCTGGTCTTTTTCTAAAACCACACATCACACATTTTTTTTCTCAACTTCATGTTAAGTTATTTTTACATTAAAATTTAAACTTGCATTTACATCTATTGTGTTTGTCTTATTAAGAGAACAAAGTACTGCAGATTTTAATAAATTACCCATTTGTAATATTGTGACACTTGTCCATATATGAGTTATTTTGTCTTTGACTTTCTTTCACGAGAAAACATTGATAAGTACAAGCAGAAGGCACACGTGAAGTTGTGGTGCAGACATCTCTTACTCGCCGCGACCAACCAATTTTGGGTAGCTTAGGTTTTCTGACTCAAAAAAAACTTCCAAGACTTCACAAAGACAAAAAATAAAAAAATAAAAAACATTTGAAGAAGTAGGAGAGTCTCTTTTTTCATTGAGAAAGACTTATATTTCCTTTTAAGAAAAACTTTTTTCTTTTCTGCAATGGTTTTAGATCATATACACGGAAGAAAAAACATTGAAATGGTGCAAAGAAGTTGAACTAACAATTTGAATGTGTTGTAATATTATAACATTGTTTTTGCATAATTGCATGATGAGATAAGATAAAAGTGAATAAGTTTCTGATTTGAGAGTTATGCATGTATATCGAGTGATTAAGATATTTAAACTCAATTCAAGCAAGATATTGTGTGTTTATTGAAATCTATCCTGAATGATAAGACTATGAGTAATTTTTATTTATTTATTTCACCTAACACTTACGAATAATTTAGTTCATTTTTATATATTCAAATTTATTCACTATAAATAGTAATTAAGTTAAATCTTATTAGAAATATATCTATCTTGGTAAAATACATTAAAAAAAGTATATGCAAAATATATTATATTAATTGGATGTAATACATCAAAGGTAAATTTTAACATAGTTTCAATACAAATTTCACTATTTTTAGTATTCAACATTTAATAAACACAAGTTCCCTTGTGATATATGTTTTGTGTGTAAAAAAAAAGGAAAAAAATAACTGTTTATTTGTGTTCCCTTTTTTATTAATTTTTTGCATATTAAACTAAACTTGTTACATCATATATTTATTCATACACAACAAAAGCAATTTTTGTTTAGTCCACAGAGAACACAGACATAATGAAGTGGAAGAAAAGAAAAGAAAAATAAAAAGGAAGAGAATGTTTTGTAAAGAACAAGAAAGTGAGACAGAAGAGAAGAGAGGATGAACAAATGGAGAATTCAAAGTAAACAAAAGTAAAATAAAATTGAGGAGTGAGAAGTAAGAAAAGGGAGTTCAAAATAGTAAGGCCCAAAACTTATTCGCATATGAAAGGCCACAAAAAAATGGCTAAGTGGGTTGTTTGATTGGGATGGGCATGGATAATGGATAATGTTTTATGTTCCACACGTCCCCAATTATTAAAATTTACACATGCTTTTTATAAAAATGAATGCATGTTTGATAAGAAATTTCATAATTTTTAGCAAATATATTGAATTTTAATTGTTTTATTTCTAAATATATTTTTAAATTAATAATTAAAATTTATTTATTTTATTTAAACAATGTAATTTAATTATCAGTAGATATACAATTTAAACATATTTAATAATTCAAAAATATTATTTAATGATGTAATTCAATTGATGTTGGTTAAAATTATTTATTGGACAGAGTTTATAAGAATTTTGTTGTTGATGTTGACATATTTCGATTGAAGTTAAGTAATATTTATTTAATTGACATTAATTATAGTTATTTTGGCTGATATTAATAAAAATTAATTTTCGATTTCGTATGTTAGGTTTTTTTAGGCTTTTTGATTAATATGTTGACTAAAAAGTTCTCTAATTGACACCATTAAATATCTCAATTAAAGTTTATCGAAATTTTCATTGTTTTGACATTAGAAAAAGTTTCTAATCAATTGAGGTCAACTGAAAAAAAAACCTAGATAGCATTTTGTGAAAAAAATTAGTGGTACCTATGTTAGTTATGAAAACCTTAATTAAGGTTAATAAAAATGACCTTAATCTATATAAAAAAAAAAAATTCCTAAACCGTCTCAAACCAAAGATAACTTGTACCAATCTTAAATTAGAATCCCTAACTTACTTGAACCGAAAAATAATTCATTATCCATACTAATTTTTTTCTAACACTGATATAATTAATAGCTAACTATGAAAGAACTTTACTAATACTCTTAAACATACAAAGTCCATTGATATTATAAAACATTTAGTTAAAACATGGTAGTAATTAGTAATATAAATGGCGTTACCATGCGGGTGTGTATTCTACGAGGAATCAAATAAAGAGATGAGAGCGCTGCTTCAGCTTCAGGCTTTGACTACTCGCCTCTCACTTTCATCTTCCTCCTCCACCTTCTTTCGCGCCAAAACCTTGTGGTTGAATCCAAACAGAGCGTGCACTCAGAACTCCCAAGTGAGAAGGATATGGTTTTCCGCTCCTCTTTGTATGGGTCGCCGTTCCAGCAAAATTGCTGGGAGAAAGGTTTATGCATGCCACCTGTTTGATCAAATTTTTTTGCCCTTCATTTTCTCAACTAGTATCGGTATCTTCCTTCACAGTTAACTTATTTAAGGACATTACTCTTCTAGCTCTTTTTGTTGTAAATCAACGAGGTTATGCTCGTGTTTTAATTACTTCTTCCGTTATTTCTGAACAAGGGTCACTGTTACTATGTGGCTTTAAGTTGGGTCGCTGTCTTATACATACCCTTTTACCAATTATTTTGAATTTTAGAAATCTTCTGCTTCTGCAAGGATTGATTCTTATATAAGAAAATTACAGGAAGCCCAAGATGCGAAGAAGGCAAAACTGTACTCAAGGATCGGAAAGGAGGTTGTGTCTGCGTAAGTCCTTCATCAACTAACTCATTTTTTATGTTCTATCTGTTACATCACTGATATGATTGGTACTACCAAGTTATTTTAAGGTGGTACGGGTATTTAGTAAATTGACCTTCTGTTGCCCAGGATTTAATGACTTGAAAAAGTTAATGACCTTCTGTCTTTTTTCTTTTTTCTTTTTTCGGTTTTTCTTTACTTTACTGCAAGTGGTGTCTATTTTTCCTGAATTTGATCAGAATCTATTCTGTAATTTGTATTGGTTGGTTTGAACTAGAGGATTTTGTTACTGTCTTTTTTTTTTTTTCTTAATTGATTAAAGAACCACATTGTGGCATGACTTTCATCTTGTTGAATGACAGGGTAAAGAGAGGTGGTCCAAATGTAACATCCAATTCAGTTTTGGCGGCTGTACTTGAGAAAGCTAAGGAGCTTGATGTGCCTAAAGATATTGTTGAGCGCAATATCAAGAGAGCTTCTGAGAAAGGACAAGAGGCTTATCTTGAGAAAGTCTATGAGGTTGGTAGAAAACTACTCTTGATTTGATTGCCATGGGAAAGCAGATAATTCTGGGACTGGTAATTTTTTGGTCCAGTTTTGGGGTTAGGTGGTATATAGTATGCACCCATTCATGAGTTGTAATCAAGTATGTAATATATATTATTAAGCTTTATGTTGTTTGCTTAAGGACTGACTTGTTGCTTAACCTTAATGAGCGTGTTTATGTTGTATTTCAATATCAAGTTTTGTACTGATGAACTTCAAAGATGACGCTATCATGTTCTTAAGGCAAAGTAAAGAAACAAAATTCCATGTAGGCAGATGCATATGACGAATAACATTCAGTTTTAATTGCATTATGCTAGAGAGTTTGAGATGTTTAACATTTTTGGGGACACATTTTTGTATGCTATTACTTTTTACTCTGACTTTAGCTGTGAAATTTAAAAAAGTCAGGTGCGAGGGAAATTGGTGTCAATTAGGTAAATGAGTCTATATTCCTAAAAGGGGTCGGACCCTGCCCAGACGTGTGGGAAGGGGTCAGTTTTATGTTTGGACCCATCCTTGGGTCGAATACGTTCAACTCTACCATGGTGGATTACATTTTTTGGAATTTTGTTCTCGGAATGCTATTTTAACTCATCCTTCTATGTTTACCCTTCAGGTTTATGGTTATGGAGGAGTTAGTATGGTAGTTGAGGTATCGACTGATAAGGTACATCGTTCTGTGGCAAAGATACGAGAAGTGATAAAGGACTATGGAGGAAAGATGGCAGATTCTGGGTCTGTGACATTTAAGTTTAGACGTGTTAGGGTAGTAAATATTAAAGCTACTAATGCTGACAAAGATCAACTGCTTTCCATTGCTTTGGATGCTGGAGCTGAGGATGTAATTGAACCTCCAACTTATGAAGATGACACCGAAGAGGATAAGTCAGAAAGGTAATTCTCAGCTATTCTCTGTGTTTCTCAGTTACAATAAAATTTGTGGTCTTCATAGGGAAAGATGTGTGACATTTTCTTGGTCTTGGTGGGGGAAACTTGAAACCAGTGATAATGAGATCATCCATTTGACTCATCAAACCCTTTTTCTTCACCAATTATTGAAGAACACATTAGCTAGTTTGAGTAAAATAATTTCTTTACTATAACGTGGGTGAATTTGAAAGGCTGGTGGTAAAATCATAGATTGATATGCGTGATCAACAATTAATAATTCAGCATCCACGGATGGAACGCATTATCCAATACTGACTGCTCCAATGACAACTCAAGCGTTATAATACCTTCTTATTTTGAGTTATGAAATCTATGTATAACGATGGAAATTAATTATCTGCATTGAAACCCTAGTTTGTAATATTTAAAGCGAAGACATTGCAATAGCCTGATGTCATTTTCTGAATTCCATCTCCAGCAATTCTTGTCTTGTTAGAATTGGTATGAGAGAATGGAAATGCTGGCTTCCTATTTAAATGTTTTTGAAATAAAAGAAATTTTCAAATATTTAAATAGGTATTTATTATTCAAATTTTCTAAAATCTGGCAACCAAAATCAATATGAGAAATAGTTACAGTCTAACAAATATATTTATAAAAGTCACATTTTTTAGGAGTTATTGGATACAAGAGTATCAAATCTTTCATTCGTCTGAAATTGATTCACTGGGTAGATTTGCTTTACATATATAGGGTAAGCATTTCTTACAACATCACATGATCTTGTAATCTCTCACACTTAAGTTAGTCTTACTTGGTAGCTCTGATGGCTGTAATAATGGCTGAAATATGTTCGAGACTCTGCTGATCTGTTTGTTTACCCCTTCATAACAAGAAGAGTAGAGCATAAAATTGAAGCTTGCCAACTAGAGTTCATTTTATTTCATTTTGTCAGGTATTATAAAATTGTAGGTTCTTCAGAGAACTATTCATCTATATTATCTAAGCTGCGAGAAGAGGGCATAGATTTTGAGCCTGATAATGGTTCTGAGCTTCTTCCAGATACCGCGGTTGAGGTTTGTCTACTGGCTTTTGCATGTGTCTTTTCATTTATCTTTTGGACTCATAGTATAACAAAGAATTCTGAAGGTGTAAGTTTAATTTTTGATTCAGTAATATGCAATTTCTAAAATGGGTTTGGGAGGTGTTACTTTTTCCTGATTCATTGTCCTGTTCTTCTCTGTATTGCATTTTTACAATTATGCATTTGCAGACAAACTATTCTGGAGAGTGTCACTAGTGTTTCTATCACTAATTTTCCACTTATTCATGTTATAAACCATTCCTATTATGTTTGGATCTGGCTTTTGTAAAGTAAGCAAAGGCACAGTAAATGATTTCAGTCATTGATGAGAAAATCAACTTTCATATTTGAAACATGCATAATATGTTCTGCATGTATGTATGGATACACAACGTTGATAGTTGATTTTGTCATCAATGATTGAGATTTTACTTGACTTGCCCTCTAAAATGAATTACTGACTTTGGAGGGTGTCAGATCCATTATGTTTATCTAACTCTTCGTTTTATAAGATTACATACAAGTAAAAATCGAAGAGGATTTTTTAAATTCTTTACGTTCGTCTCTCCCATCCCACTTTTGTTTTCTTTGTCCAGGTGAGGTGAGAATTTTTATTTTAATAAATTCCTTTCCCTTTAATTTTGTTTCTAATTCTGAATCTAAATGTAGGATTGCTGGGGTGCATTCTTGAGTTGAAATGCTTTCTTGAATTGAAAATTATTAGCTAAATGGTTGCCAAAGTTTCATGCTGTGAGAATTTCAGAGCTTAATTGGCGTGTGTAATTAGCTACTAATGAACTAAGCAATTTGGGGGAGTACATGATTCTGTTCTATCATATTCTTTAATTACACACGTAAATGTATGATGCTAATTACTAGCATTACTTGACTCCATGAATTCCAAAGTTATTTTTTGTGTTGCATCTTTCTTTGTTCACGTTTATTAGTTTTCTACAATTGAATTCCATTCTTCAAGGCTGTAGAAATCTGCATTCTCATTCTTTTCTGCATAAGTTATATAATTCAATGCTTGTAGCTTTGAACTCTTGTTGCAAATAGACAAATCTATAGGGAATTAAATGCAGCTCAAACCCTCTACATACTTTATTTATAAGGATTGAGCAGGTCTTTGTTGTATATTGATGACGATTATAATGGTATTTAACGTCTGCATTCTATTATTTTTCTAAATAAAAAGAGGGATTGTCCTTAACTTCTTTTTAATTAGAAAACCTTGGATTGGGTAAAACCTGAGTCAGTTACACTTGATTTTTCAGGTAGACGATGAGGCTATGGACTTGAACAAGCAACTTATGAGCAAATTACTTGAGCTTGATGATGTTGATGCTGTTTATACTGACCAGAAATAATTATTTTTATATGTTTAAAAGCTCTTCACCAGACAACTCAAGGTTCTCTTGGACACTGGAAGCTCCCATCACAAAATGTACCTGGTTTATTCACAAAATGAAAATAGGTTACAAAATTTATTGGGGATTTCTCTGGTGAATAATTTGTTGATCTGACTGTTTAATCCGATTCCCCTTTTTTTAGAGGACGGCCAGATGCTTGCTTTCTGGAGAGTATTTTTCAAAGACGAGGATGTTTGAATCATGTACTGTCTTATATTATAAACTGACAAAGTTTAATAATAATAAAACAAAATAAATCTAGATTCCTTATGGTTGGGTACGTTGATCCCGCAGAAATTTCATTGCACCCATCTACAATTTATATATGTTCGTATATAATTGGTCTTATTACGTAGGATGAAGATAGTCGAGTGAACTGGTTTTTCACTCCTTTTTCTAATATTCATTTTTGCATGTGAACCCAGAACCTGAGATATGCTGCTTAGAAAATTTCAAGATGCATTTTTATACTAGAACAACCAAAATAAGCACTGACGTGAGATAAGATAGACCACACAGAAGAGTTGTTTGTAGTTGATAATTATAAATGATTCAATGGGTCGCACTCCGGATCTTTCTTTGAGATGTCTAAAATGTGCAAGAGCCAATGCCAAAGTGGCCCATCATGAATCTGAGCTTCATGTTTGAGGCATGTCTTATCCTAGTACAAAAAACTAGTTTATAACATCTGAAAAATGCTCTGATCAACCGAACGTGGCCACATGATGGTGCAACACATATTTCTAACAATACTCTGACTTTAATAATACACTGTTGCATTGGGTAAGGATTAAGGATTGGTAGTTGGAGAACTGAGAAAAAAAATGAGATTACTCATTGATATAAACATGCAGTACAATGTACAAAATGCTGAGGGGAAGAGGACGAATCCATAATTGCGACCTTATCATACACATACAATAATATTACACGCTTAAGGACGAATATCCCTTGTACCCAGTATACTTGCATAATATATTGTATAGGTGTAGTGCTTCCAAGCAGTTGCGTCATTTTCTCTGACCAGATTTTATATTACTACACAATATTCAGTGATACTGTTACTCTTTTGGAACCCAGCACCCATGCAACCCATATGGAAGTCCATAAGGGAACTTGGCCCTAGCAATCTCTTCAAAACTGGAACCATCTAACAGCAACGCATACCCTTCTCCATTTTTCTCACTGACAATGGAGATTACCACGCCTACCATTTCAGAAAAAGACAGGTTAGAATGAAGCTGCTGGAGAATTGTAATAAAGAACAAAGAACAGGATGAAAAGGAACGCATGCATGCTTGAATTAAAGGAGCTTCTAACCATCATCTTCCTCTGTTGCTCCTGGTCGTGCCACAAAGAATGGTTCTGAGGGCACGGCACCTTCTTCATGCCAGTTCGTAGCCTTTTTCAACTCTAAATCAAGCTGCATAATATTCCATATCAAAGCACATTCAACTAAATATATATATGTCCGGAACCATAGATAAGTTTGAAAGACTCAAATATTAAGTCAAACCTTGGTGAGTGTGTTGGGAAAGTTACAAGGTCGCCGAGCTCCACAAGCATACGCATATCTGTATTTCTTCCCTAGATGATTACGGTTTATGCTGCACATGTCCATGCCTTTCCCATGTTCATTTGGGTCCAATGCTGCATCTAGTGTTCCATATGAACTTCCATCCAGTGGTATTCTGAACCGTCCAACCCTGTTAATTAATCAATGTTAAGTAAACCATAAGTCACTCGTATGCATTATGATCTTTCCGTAATCTAAAGGCTAAGATATCCATATATCAATCACCTAGCATCGGGTAGAACATCTTCACCATTAAAAGAACGAAGGTTCTGTAACCTAAGCCTATCAAGAATGGTAGGATCCGAATTATGCTCACAGCAGTCCGCAATAATGGCCGTCACCCTCCCATCTTCGTCTTCTTCCTCATACGCATTAATGAAATGGAAAGTAACAAACAGAGGCACTTCCACACTTGCCACCTTCAAAATCAAACACAGAGAATCAATCATTGATAAAGTGCATAACATGGAAGATCAAAACAAATACACAGAGATGAGCAATTAACTAGCTTACAATATTTCCACTGGTCTTGCACATAACATGCATAAAAGCTTTAGACTGGGGGTGCCACTCAAACTTGTACAAAGGAGTAGGTTCAGCCTTGAGCAGATTCTGAGCACAGTACCTCAACGGCATTTCGGGTACAAGAACATAGTGTTGGGTGACAGGAAAAGAGTGTACCCAACCGGGTGAAGGCCCGCCCCGGCAATTGACCCGACCAATGACCCTCCTCTCATTGGTGCCTGGCTCCATCCTCACCACAAGGTACCCTGCTCTCACCAAATCCGGCAACAACGTCACAAACTCCGTATCCGTCACAACGGGGTGCGCAGAGTGAATCAGACCCCCCAACGAGTCACTGTACTCGAACTTCCCCACCGTTTCTAGAGTCTCGGGGTCAATCACAATCGACCCCTTCTGCGTCTCCGTCAGACACACCACCCTCCCGTCGCCAAGCCTCACCACGCCGGTGTTCGCGTTGTCCGTCAGCGACGCGCCGGAGAACAGGCTCGCCAGCTCCCCCACATACGCCAGGAAATTCGCCGCCTTTGGCACTTCCGAAAACTCCCGGTAGCATATCTTCTGGTTCTTCTTCGCCGCTCGGTACGCCTCCGATTCAAGTTGACGGTGGCCGGCGAATAACCGGCCGTCCTGGATTCGGAGCTTCACCACCGTAGCGTAACCGTCGAAGAGGTGGCGGAAGTTGTAGTCTCCTATGTGCCACATCCCAGGCCCATTCCTCAGGTACGTTCCATTCTGCATGTAATCATTCATATTTATTTACTATTATAAGGTCAAGAACCATTGTCCAAGTAACACAAACAAACGAAAACACCACTGTTTTTCTTACTATGTACTCGATATTCCTATTATTTTGATTATATGTAGTCAACAAAATGACGTTTGCGTATAAGTATCATGGAATATACCAACCACTAATGATGAGGACACATATTCAAAGATCCTTTGATGTTGTATTAATTATTTGTTTATATGAGTTTGCGTGTTTATAGTCAGAGGTTATTAAAAAAAAAAAGAAAAATTCAAAACCTATTGACACAGACTTTTTATTATTTTAATGTGTTTGCTTTTAATTAACTATAATATATTCTTTTATTGGTTTTTCATTCTCTGACGTTATACTGGTGTATATGACCAACAAACCTAGACTAAGCCTGTGATCAAATCGATACTATTGCTTCATTAATTATTATTGTTTTTGTAGCTTACAATGGAGTACTGTGCTGTGTCTCTGCTGGAGAGAAAAAAAATAAGTTTGTTCACTTTGCTTTTCTACTGTTATGGTAACTCGTGTTTCATAAGTTTAAGTTACATCTTAGTACTTTAAAACTATGCAGAAACTATGCAGAAAGACATGGATATTGGGTAATTTTATTTGAGGTGAAGAAGAGAATGAAGTATATGAAGTGTTACCAGCCATGGTGGTATTTGCCCTTCAACTTGTAACTCTCCCTCCCACCTCTCCTGCGGGACACTAGTCCATGCAACATGGTGGTGATGGCGGCGGCCGGCGGTGGTTTCTGAGCGGTGTCCCTCCGGTGTTGGTGGGGTAATCATGGGTAATGAAGGACTTGCAACATTTGCAACGGTTAAGTCTCGGAGATTGCGTTGGCCTTTATTGATGATGAGTTTATTTGGAGGTAAAAGATGATTGTTACGATGAGAGATGGGAGGAAGAAAGATAGTTGGGGAAGAAGTGGGGTTTGTGAGTGAAGAAGGCATGGTTGTGAAAGCCATGGAAATGGAAAAAAAGAAGAAAATTGAAGGTGTGTGTGTGTTTGGTTTTTGTGAGTGAGAAGAAATGATGCATATTTATAGGACGGTATTGAGAGATGATTTGTGAAGATGAAAATTGGTGTATGGGAATCTTGGATTGGTGGAATTCCTTTTCACTACGGGACAGGCTTTGGTTTTTCTTCAGTCCTTACTTTCATACATTAAGTTATACGTATTTTCATGGATTCGACAAGTATATCAAGACACAAACCTTAATATATTATAAACTACTTTACAATTTTTAACTATATATATGCTGGAAAGTTTGCAACCGGTTTATTTATTTTTAATTAATCTCACTTACACAACTAGTTACGTGTCATTTTGGTCCTCCGAGGTTAATAATTAAATTTTTCAGCATTTTTTAAATAAGAAATACCACTAAAAGAAAGCAATTTTATTAACTCTTTTTTTTTTTTAAATCCTCAAATTCTCACGTTCAAAATCTGTACAAAGTGAGTTAATTAAGCTCTCGTTTATTTTATGTCTCAGATTTATCATAAAATACCAAGAATATATTCGACAGTAGAATTTTAAGAATTTAGGAAGAAAAAAAGTGATAAAAGGGTCAAATTTGTTAAATTTTAAAAAATAATGACTAACGTATTTTTAGAATTCTAAAAAGATGCAAAAGTACTCTTTCAAGCTTCGACCACTCGTGATCAATCAATGTTTCCTAAACGCAGATTCAAGGATGTCAATTAATTGGATAAAAAAAATCGAAGAACCAAAATCACACAAATTATAGGAATACAAAATAGTTAAAATTGTGTAATTTAAATATTATAAATAAAACAATATTTTTATTTTATTTTTACCTAGGTATATTTAAAATAAATTGAATTAGTCAAGATTTACCGTGAAGCTTAAATATAAAAGATAAAAAAAAAAATAAGGTATTCTTTAAATACGAAATCTTCTAAAGAATATAAATCCTTTTTTGGAGATTGAACTAATTCACCGATATGAGTTGCGTCACATAAATAGTTAAGAAATTAATTTCTTAAACTTTAATTACAATTATCGTTTTTAATAATAAAATTAATTTATAGTTGAGGGACCTTTCCCCCAATTAGTTTCTTCCTCATAAAAAATGGTGATCCAAATTTGTTCTTAGACTATTCATGTAGTTGAATCGATTAAACACTGTATTCCAGAAATATAAGCCATTTGAGTTAGTTCATAGCCGAATAATTATTCTCTAATAAGCTTATTCGATAAAAATGAATGTGTTTTGTTAAAAAAAATTAACTTCACCAGTTTATAATATATATATATATATATATATATATATATATATATATATATATATATATATATATATATTAAAAGACTACCAATAACATTCAAAACTTACAGAGAATCTTTTATTATCCAAAATATTTTAATATATTTTCGATTTCCATATTACACAATTTACTTTAATTAATATCTACTATTTTTAATTATTAGAAAAATATTGTATTTTTATATGAAAATTGTAAGAGTTTAAAATTAACTAAAATGGTAAAATATATATACACACACTGGCTGATTATGTAAGGGTAGGCATGACCCTCCCAAATATTTTTGAATTATTTTTCATATTATGTATATATTTTTAAATTTTTTGAAAAGTTTTAAATTATAGGTATTATATTTTAAAATTTGATGAAAATTAAATTGTATGTCTTTTTATTTCTTTTATAAAGCACACTATTTAATGTTCACAAATAATAAAACATAAAATCAAATAAAATAAAGAATAAAGGTTTAATTAATTTTTTAATCTCTGTTTTCGTTCAAAAATGTCTAATTGCGACTTAAAAATCGGGATCGAATTGAGACTAAAACAACTAGAGGGGACCTACTTGACATTTTTAGAAACAAGAACAAAAAAAAAATAATTAAACCAAATATTTATTAATATATTTTTTATTTTCTTTTATATTGTCTTTTTTTAGTTTTTCTCACAACTGTACTCATCTCTCACCCTCATATTTTTCTTTTTATTTTTTAAGGAAAAAGGAAGTTAGACACAAACTAATTATTTTTACTTTCATTTGTCATTTGTTCTTTCTTGAAGAAAAAAAAAAAGATAACTCTCTTCTCTCACTTGATAATGAAATTTTTGTTTAATAATTATTAACATTATTTTTTCTCTCACGAGTATTTGTATTTTCATATTCATTTTTTATGAATATAGAAGAAAAAAATAATATATTATATATTTTTTTATAACCAATTTTTAATTGCGACTTGACTATAATATATTTTCCTTTTAATAATTATATCTCTCAATTTTTGATTAGATTATGATAAATTATTTTTTAATATTATTTAAAAAAAATATTGAAAAGAAAGTATATTGATGAAGAATAAGATAATAAATTCATTTTTTAAGAGTGATAAACGAGAAGTTATAGACAAGATGAAAACAAGATATATTTTACCTCACACTTTTTGAAACATTATACTAATTATTCAATTTATTAATCAAATAATTATATTATTTTTGTTCGTCTAAAATTTTTGGTAAAATCCACCGATATATATATATATATATATATATATATATATATATATATATATATATATATATATATATATATATATATATATATATATATAAATAAAGTTAGATTAAGAACATCGAATTCATAGATTTTACGATAAAATAATTTAATATGAGCCCTAGCTAATGGGTATTATTTTTTTCAACATAGTCTATGCCTAAGACATCAACATTTGAAGTCGAGAAAAAGGATATAATCTAGTTTTTAAATACATTGAGGTAATAATTGGATTATAGTATATTAGGGCATTTATATAATAAAAGTTATACTTAGTGCAATGATAAGTTGATATTTTTTATTTATGAATATTTTATATAAGATATTTAATACCATTTTCACCATAAAATTATAATTTTAATATTAATGTATCTAAATTTTTTATATATCACTCCACATTCTTATTTAAGAATATATGACTTTTAATTCATACTTTAAGTTTAAATGTAAATATTATTGAAGTATACTTATTTAACGACCAAAAGTCATAGAAAAGAAAAACTCTTTGATTTCAATAATTTTTGTTTTTGAAAGAAAAGTAATTATATGATCTTAAAGTGATGTAACATAATAGAACTTATTAGAAAAAATTGTGACTCGTATTAAAAATATGAAATATAGATGTTTTTAATTTATACTATTAATGTATGATGCTTTCTAAATTTTGTAAACTCTTGTGAGACTTGTATCTTTTTTCCTTTTTTTACTTTGTATATGTAGCACTATTATGCATTATGTGCAAATAATAGAAGATGAGGTAGTTATAATTTGAGTTAATTCATTTCTACAAACCAACTTTTAAGATAATGAAGGTACTTTTATTTATAAGTTGTATTTTCAAATTTTATCTACAACTATATGACATGTAAATTTTCCTTAACACCGGACAAAACAAATTATATCATATTGCACTATATAAAATTGCACTAAATTAAAAATAGTTCACAAGAACTAAATTGAACTAAAAAATAGTTTAGATGAACTAAACTAAACTATTTTTTTTTTCTAAAAAACTAAAATGAACTGTACTATAATATAAATTGAACTTAACTATTTTAAATCGAACTGTTTTTCGAATTGCACTATTTTTTAACCAAACTACATTATTTTTGAATTGAACTACACTACATTGTTTTGAACTACACTATAATACCACGGGTTTGAGTCAGATTGAGTTGAGAAAAATTTAGTTTTTTCAAAAATGGGTTGAACTCAACCCGACTCATTTAACCCACGGGTTCGAGTCGGGTTGAAGGTGAGTTGACCCAATTAACCCATCATTTTTTTTTTTACAATTTTTTTTATAATTACTTACTACTCTAAATTATATAGATTCACAATTTCATATTTTTAAATACTAGAATGTTTCTCAATAGTATTTGAATAGTTTGAGTGTTTAATTAATTTGATTGTCAAGTTATATATGTTACTATAATCTTTAAATACAATCTTTATAGTAAATTACTCAAACACCGTCTTATAAACAAATTTTCCCAAATTAGCATGACAAAAAAATGTGTAGTTTTTTTTATTTATATTTTGTTATATAACATGACAGAAAATGTGTAATATTAACTATGTTTTCTTGGACTACATGGACACTTTCTTGGAAACAATTAACCATATATTGGTGGTGAACATGATGAAGATATTGATTCTTAATTTTACTGTGATTGTCATATCATGGGTTGCTTAAATTATTTAAATATTTGAATACTTAAAAATAAATAAATAAATAAATTTATGTGGATTGGTGAATCAACCCATTTAACCCACCAACCAATGATGAGTTGAGGTGGGTTGCAAAATTTCTGACTTACCATAGAGTGAGCCATGTTAAGCTCACTCATTTTTAATCCGTGGAAAGCTGTGTGGACCGGATTGACCCACTTTAACATGTTTAAAGTCACACCAAGAGATACAAAATGAGAATGAAATTGTAAAAATCAAAAGATTTTCGTCCTTAGAAATCATTTTGTTTATGTGATTCCATATATATCATAAATAATCTACCCATATGTACCTCCAATTCGTCTTTCTTTAATACTGGTTCACTTTTACTATACCTAATCGATTAATTATCTTGAAATCTTCCTTGCTAATGATTCATCCTATGATAAAATCTATACTTTGTGATCGTAGGATCATGTCGCCTCCATAGGTATAATGCATCATTTCCTTCTTTGACCTTCAAATTGATCGTACCAAAACCCACCACGTTTGTTTTTATGCATAATTAATACACAATCGAGTCCTCTCAAAATCAAACATCTAATTATGTTGGAGTATTGTCGGCAATTAATTAATTTTTACATCTTTGCAACTTTATACACAGCTGGTCATCAGGTCACTGCATACCTTGTTAATTCAATGTTTATAAATAGATACATCTTAATTATTGGTGCATATATAAACATTGAAATTTTTTTATTGAGAAAATAAAATGTTATGCTCATTCACTTATATGGATAATGAATGGATAATCCCAACCAAGGAGATCTGATATCTGATATCTGATATCGGAGATCTCAGTAGTTGTATAATGTGAAAGGCCACTTTTGTAAGCATAGTATATATCAGTGACGAAAATATAGAGGTGTGAGAGTAGGTAATGCATTTTGAATTAAGCTGAGAAAAACGAAGAAAGTGTGGGAACACGATGATCATGGATTGGGAAACGGAATATAGAAACATGTGTATATATTGCCGTCGAAAGTGGAGGTGAAAAAACTTAAGAGGTGCAGAGGTGGTTGGGGTATTCCAATAATGATGTTTTCCATGAAGGAATTGGTTCAATTATTTAGTGAGCAATGTTAATTTGGTTACATAGTTCATACCCCTTTTGGAAAGTGGGAATGCTCATTCCTGCCACTTGCCATTTAGCACACAAATATATTTAGTTTATACGTTGACCTGCATGCTTGTGCATTCTGGGTCCTCATGTTCGCCACTCAACTCAATCTTCTTTCATCTCAACAATCCTTAACTCCATTTCACTTTCCATCGCACAAAATCAACCAAACTCTACCGCTAAGAAGTGAACTATAAATCTAACTCAATTTTACAGAACCGAATTCCAATACGAGGTTGCAACATCAGTCCTAATAATTCTACTATATACGATTAGCTCCTTCTCTTCTCTTTAATGATTGTATATATTAAGCTTGTAAGAGTTTTGTAGCCAAGTGTCCAATGATGCACTAACTCTTTTTTTCTAGTTTTGAGTCTGTGTGAGAGTTTAATTATGATAATTTGGACCTAAACCAACATCCTGAAAATGAAGCAACCTTAGTACATTCAATGTTTTATGAGAATGAAGAAGACCTTTGTAATGGGTATTGCTTGGGTCTCTTCATGTCCTGTATGATTCCCACAACAGTGAATCCATAATGCAGAATTTCTGCTGCCTGCAGATGTATGTGGCAGACAAAATTAGGGTTTTCCCACAACGGAGAACAGTTAAGTTGTCTTAAGAATTTGGACCACGATTATTATAAAAAACTAAGAGTGAGAGTATTCGGTGTGGGTCCAAAACTATCAAATATTGTGGGCGGTGATGATGCGCACTCATGCACCCACCACCTTCACCTTCTTTAATTATTATATAAGTCTATCTTCCTTCACTCATCATCTTCCACTTAATTACCATTTTCAAAGAAAACAAAGTTTTTTCAAACATGTTTTTCAGAGTAGTTTAGAAAAGGTTAAATTTTTTCATTATTCAGAGTTAGACCCGTGTTCAGTTTGTGGAAACGAATTATTATGAAGATGGCAGAGATGAAAATTAATTCTTAAACAAAACAAAAGTGCTCCTATGCGTATCTCGTACTGTTGTTGTAGTTCAGAACCGGATATTCCTTCTTCTGTTTCAATTATTATTATTATTAAAAAGTAGCCACCTAATCGAGGAGATGCCACTCTTCTACAGTGTCTTTGTACTCTTTGATACTTTTCAGCAATTTTGTGCTTGACATTTTCTGGATTCGATAATGACCCCTTCAACTTCATCAATGATTTCAAACGCCAGATGCACCACCAACACTTACACAAAATCACGTTTTCATTGTCGCCATAATCTGGTTTCTATGAAGCAAACCTAAAAAACGAATTATTTCACCAGTATATTGTTGCCCCAGTTGCTTCAAAGAATAATCATTAATATTAATTTTTCTGTCAATTCCATTAACTGGTACTGGAATATATATCAAACTTATATTGCTACGTTGACGGAGTTGCTGTTTGAGTAGTACGTTCTAGGTACTCCCCATATTCAATTCCATTCGTTTTAAGAGAATGTAGTACGTTCTAACATCGATGATAAGAGAATGAAAATGTTACTGTAACTTTGGTTGTAACGTGATATAAATCTAGTTAGAAATTTCCTGAAAACAAGAACATTCTATTTAAATTTCAAGATGTAACAATTTAAAATTTCACGAAAGGAATTTTTATGGTTTTTTATGGCTTGTAAGAGCTTCGTTAGCACCAAATTAATATGTTAGCAACGGTTATAAGCTGAATTAGAAAGGTAATTTTATGGTTTACAATAAGACCTAGTTAAAATCTCAGAGGAGTTATTGGAGTAAATTTTAAAGAAGCTTACACTATAAAATAAGGAGAATGCTAACATAATTAATGATATTTGATTTTAATTAAAATCATATAAATTTATATTATATAACAAATTTTATAAAGATAAAAATGCTTTTTTAAATTTATTAACAATATCTCTAAACAAAATAAACATTTTGAAATTTATAAAGTCTCTACTAAGATGCAAGAAAAAAATATCTCTCTGTCACTTAAATAGTTTCTCAATGGAACCTTGAAACTTTGAGAGTTGCCCGTCTTTAATTTTTGTAAAATGAAAAAGAACTTTTTGAAACTTATAATTATTTTTAAATTCTTTTGTGATGAAAATATTGTATTTTTATGTGAATAAGTTTTTCTTTTTTCAAATATCTTTTCTCACTCTTTTAAATTAACTTTTTTTACGTTTAATTATGTTTTAATTTTTAACAATATTAAAATACAATTATTTTATTATTTTTTATTTTTTTTATAAATATACATCACATAAATTATTAATTAGAACAATATATTATTTATAAATATTTTTGTCCTTTAAATAAAGCAAAATTATATTTATATATTTTTTTTGTAAAATTTAATATATATGTTTAAGTATTTATTTTTACAGGGATGAATGATAGAAAATATTTGATTTTGATAGATATAATGTAACGAGAGACTTTCTCTGGATTAAAGAATTATGGATTATGTAAGTTTGTGATTTGTATTGTGATTCTGGTGTGTCCCAATGACAATTCATATACTTGGTACAACTAATACCCATTTTTATAATACAATCCTTCAACCGAGACAATAAAAAAAGAAACCTAGGACATAGCCAATCTATGTCATTTCTCTAATTATTTGTCTTCAGCTATTTGGGTACTTAGTAGTTACCTAGAAGGATACAATTTTCATTTTCTGTAACAATCAAATTTTCAGTAAGGTGTTTTATTAACTATTTTTTAATGTTAAGATGATTGAGGCGCATGTGCACATACAAAACAACATGTTTCTGTCATACGCGGTGCTTTGTTGTTGGCAAGGAATTATATGTTATAAAATTAAAATTAGACTTTAAATTTCTCATCATGATACTTTATAGTATTTTCAAACTAAAATCACAGTATTAAAATATTCCTTTTCATGAAATTATAATAAAATAATCAAAATGTATGTTTTTTTTTTCACGATGAAGAATTATTTCAATTTGTCTATGTATCAGTAATATAATTACAATAAAATGCGTAGAACATGTTCACATTTCAAGCTCTTGATTTTTGTTTTTCTTGACAGTTAGGAGGAGTTTCTTTTTCCCGTTAAAACATGACAATACTATGAATTTGGATGGGTTTTATCAAATTTCGTCTAGTTTAATGTAAATCACAACTAACACCTAGGGATGGCAACGGGGCGGGGCGGGTACGGGTATCATGATCCCATCCCATCCTCATAATAAAAATTCATCCTCATCCCCATCCCCAAACCCAACGGGTATACAACTTTTGACTCATCCCCATCTCCACCGGGTAACGGGTATTTTCTTATACCCATACCCATACCCATTTTTTTATTGTTCCATATATCAATTAAATATTTTTTATAAAAAAAATTTAAAAATCACACCAAACGGAATCATGATACTATCAAAATATTCAATATTAAAATAACATACTCTTTTTGATTTTCATGATGTCAAATATTAAGAAAAATATTATAATAGTATAAATCTCAAATTAAAGTTTCAAATAACAACTAAATAAAATTCAAATAATTATATAAAAGCTAAAAAATTACACATTACTAAAATTTTATAATAACCAAAATATTTATTAATTTTACAAATGATCAGTGGTTTCATTTGTATTCGATCCACCTACACATAGAAAAAAAATGAAAAATTAGATATGATATAATAATTGAAATTGAAAATTTTAATTACTAGAATATAATGTACCTTCTTCATCAAATTCATTTTCACTCATGAGAACA
>Ga0214542_1002569_pt1 | contig 37474 bp, 21 predicted proteins | sample CNSS1metaG_FD_160096 | JGI IMG/M metagenome (GOLD analysis project Ga0214542, IMG submission 160096) | Root nodule microbial communities from cowpea collected in UCLA plant growth center, Los Angeles, California, USA - CNSS1 | ecosystem: Host-associated > Plants > Roots > Nodule | place: USA...
AGTAAAAAAAAAGGTAAAAAAAAAAAAAAAGACACCAACGACACCGGTGTCGTAACCAGTGTCGCGCTCCTTTGAAAACAAGGCACCGGTTACGTAACCGGTGCCATCCCTCTCTCTCAAAATCACAGCACCGGTGCCATCCATCTACACCGGTGCCATCCCCATCACAACCCCTCCAACACCCCTTACAGCACCACCGCAACACCACTCACAACACCACCGCAACTCCTCTCACGATCACCACCACACCCCAAACAACCTCATCTTCTTCCCCCTCAGCACTCAACAATCACACCATAACTCAACACCACTCACGAAGTACTGCGTGGGAACAAAGAAACGAGGGCAATATAGTAAAGTGTTCAATAATACTCGCTAATCTTCTGCATCTATCGTGGATGAAAAAATTATTGAATCCCTCAAATCGGCGCTCGTTTATCCCTTCTAATCAGTGCAATGGAACATGTTTTAAGAATGAATCCGCGCTTCCAAATTTGGTTTAACAGTGATATGCACTCAAAGGAACAGACCCTTAGTCTTGTTAGACCATTGTTTACTCGAGTTAAAGTGTATATTTAATAAAAAGTAGAATCCTTGTTAGAAATTAGAACATCAATAATTTAGATCTAATATATACCATAATTCTAAATTTGAAAAATATTCAGAACTAGCCAAAGGTTCAACAACTAGACTGTTTTACGTTGATTCAATGAATTGTACTGAGTTATATGATTGATCAAAATCACCAGTAATTTTCAGGAATTACATTTATTTTTTCTTATGAAATTGTATTAAATAATACTCACTTGTTCAGTTATAAAACAAGCAACTATATTTCTTAAGTTTAAATAAATAGCAATTTACATCCCTTGTAGTTTTAGAAGTCACTCACTTTCCTTATATTTTTAATAAAATACCATATATATTTTCATATTTAATAAAACAATACTACTTTTTTATTTCATATACGTAAAAAGAACATATAAATATTATAAATATATATGTAAAATTAAACTATTTAATTATTATACACTAACAATATCTTAAAAACATTATAAATTGTCTCATAAAATATGAAAATTTATATTTTTAAGGAAATATGTTCTTAATACAAGTAAATTTCAATGATATATGAAATTATCAATTATCTCTGTTAGGAACAAGGCAATAAAAGAAAAAATAAATGAGAAAAAATAAACGATACGAAGAATTTAAATGGTTCAGCTTTCAATTGATGTTATTTGCGATTATCTCTCCCTCCCCTCAGCAATTGTCCTATATTCTTGAATTGTGACTTGGCCCACCTGGTTTTTACTACAAAATAATTGTGCAACCCGCAACAATCTTCCTCCTTAACCTTGACTAATAACTATAATTTTTGGTTAGATAAGTGCTCGATCCTAATATTATCACTTAACAAATGTGAACCTAAAAAGGATTAAAATAAAAGAGGAATTTCTTTCGACCTCCTATCACATCTCAGATGCAATAATTACAACAATACAAATACTTTGTAAAAAGAAGGGAGACCAGCCATAGATGCCGCAAGTAATTTAATTTCATATATGACAATGAAACTAACCAAAAGAATTCAATGATGTGCATAATGGTATCATTCTTAGACTTTTCAATGTTATTATTGTCTTTTTCATTGTCAAAGTAACTCAAAAACATTCATTATATGAAAGAATAGTTTTTACGCATACAATCTTCTGTCTCCTTTCTAAAAAAACGAGTAATGATTATAAGAAGACTGAAAGCAAAATGGGTGAAGATAAATTAAATACACTTGAAAAAGCTAGAGTTCTTGAAGTTGTTGGTTTTTTTCTTAACCAGATTTAGATGAATTCTTTTTTCACCAATGAATTAGTTGTTTAGTATTTATTTTGTGTGATGACACTTTTCTAGAGTTGGAAGAAGACAAAGAAAGTCAAGAAGAAAATGATGCAGTTTACAACATTAAGCCAATGGGGTTTGCATCATTCCTCCACAAAGAAGTGGTTGTTTGCACCACAATTTATACATTTCAATCACTTGAAAAAGATAAAAGTGGAGAGAGCAAAGTGAGTGATGGATCTAGAGACCTCTTTGTTATGTTTTGTTTGATTTTGTCCATAAAATAATATACATTATTGTTTATGTTAGAAATTCCGTATCAATTAGAGAGAAAATCAATTTATAATATACCTCTGAATCAAATCTTATCTTAATTAAATTAGGGTTAAAGTTTAATTTTTAACCGTTTTCATTATAATCTATTCATAACTGTTAGGTTTTTAAGGAGGGGTTTGATTGGGGAGATACAACACACCAATGAGACCTGAGCCCAACCACCTGACCCACACTGTTAGGAAGACTTTCGATACTAGGACCATATTGGTACTGCACTCGTTATAGCCGGTATCTACTTTCTTATTTCTGGTCAATGTGGAACTTAGACTCACACTTAGATTCCTAACAAGCTTAACTTTTAACTTTGAATCGGTGTTTCATGATTAGGGTATTGAAATTGTTAGATGAATCTTTGATCATGGTAGTAATTTGAATGAGATTGAATTGATTACTTTTCAAAGTTTTGATGGACATTGTGGAGTTGTGTTCCTCTTGTGGAGTACATTGAGATGTTTGGTCAGTGTGCAACAACATCCAATAAAAAAACCATATAATTCATAAACTATGATTTAAAATACATTTGTGATGAATGAAGATGAAAACACTTCATCCTTTTCTACCATAATTTATGTGTAGAATTTGGACATGGTATCTTGGATTCTTCAAGACAAAAAATGATGAGAATGTAGATAATGACTTCTACGGTGCAAATTTCTATGATATGGTTTGGGTAATTGTATCTATCTCAGGTTTTAATTAGTGTGTATCTGTGTGTAATCTACCTAATAAATGGATTGTGTAAAATCTTAGTGCGCATACTTTTTAAAGTAAGTAATTATGATTTTTATTTTTTTTACTTTATGATATTTGGAGGTATTTTAATAAGTTTTGACTGTACACAGACCAGACATGAAATTAATTATCAGTTTGTATTTAGACATACGTAAAATAAATTGTCATTCTCGTCGTTTTAAATTTTACGTAACTCGTTTCATGAGTTTTAGTTTATCATTTTGAAGTATGTATGACATTATAAAATACAAATATATTTTTATTATTTTTTTAGTTTGTTTTTCCAAGTATAATATTTTCCGTATATTTTACTTGTTCATAATTTCTTCGTATGTTTTACTCTTGCAGTTTTAGGTTAAACTGTAGTTTTGTTCTACTTCAATTATTACATACAATTTGGATCTCTTTTTTTTTTAGTTTAATTAAAATTCAAAAATTTTATCCAATTCTTAATTTGATATGCGTTAATTTTTTTTTTATTTCAATTTTTAGTCAAGGTTTAATTAGATCAAAATAAATATGTAGAACAGATATGGAATTAAATATTAAACCAACCTTATGAATTTAAAAATCTGAAGACTAGAATCGTCAATATAAATAAAGAAATAAAAACTTCACAACTAAAATTGAAATAAAAAAGACGTACACATAATTTAACTTTTCTCAACTTAATTTATTAGAAATATCTAACAGGACGGCCCAAGGGTTTCGGAAAATTAAACAAATTCAAAAACAATGTCTTTTATTTAAATTTTGTTTTTTCAAGTTTAATTTTATACAAAATTATCTATTCCATTTATCTATTCTCCAATTTTAACACATGTCTATCTATTTCCTTAAAGATTTCATTTTCATTATCCACTAAAAGACTAAATCATAACTTAGTTAATAAGGTTGCAATTCAATCCAAGCAAAATTTGGGATTGCTCATCAAAATATGTGCAAAAAAAATTTTGAAACTCATAAATAAAGGTATTGAAAAAAAACGAATAAAAAAACACATTTATAATCTTAATACAAATTCAACAAATTGAGTAAAAAATATTATCACACATAAAAAGAAAAAACATATTAATTAAAAATAAAAATAAAATCATTGGGTACAAATCACATACGTGAGACTAAAGAAATAAAATATGTCAAAACGAATAAAATCTACAAAAATCCTAAAAAGAAAAATTCTAAAAGAGAAGAAAGTAAAAAGAAAATTGATTATAAAAGTCACACTAAGATAAAAAAAATAAAAAAGAAAATTGATTATAAAAGAATAAAAATACCTAATTATTCTATATTTTCCTAAACAAAATTAAAATTGATTGAAAAAATGTTTTAATTCATTAAATATAATTTTTAATATCAATAAAAATTAACCACACTACTAATAATTTGATTATTTTTTATTCTCAAACGTAGAGTTATAATTAATTTAGTAAAGGTATATTATTACTAAAAAAATTGAGACTTTTTTTTCAAAACATAATTTTATAATTAATTTAATAAAAGTACATTAGTACTAAAAAAATTGATATTTTTTTTCTTAAACATAATTTATAAATAATAATTAATTTAATAGAAAAATATTAGTATTAAATTTTGTTTAAAAAATGTTTTTTTATTCTAAAGTTAGTATTTTACTTAGAATATTCTTCAGTTCTGATCTCTAGATATAATATATACGAGAAATATAAACTTTATCTTATTAAATTGGTTTTATAAGATTAAATTAATATAAAATTCACTTTTAAAATAGTGTAATAATGATTGTAACAAAATTTGTTGGATATATCATGTGAACACAATCTCGTCTTAGAATTTTGTTTCTAATATTTTTATAACTGTTATTGAAATTAAATTCTCACGGTTTAAATGTTATGTAATAGAATAGTTTGTTGATTTTCCCATTGGATGTATAGAGAGAAAGAGGTTGGGTAGAAATAGGAAATGAGAAAGTTTGTGTAAAGTGTAAGTAGAATATGTTGAAATGATACAAAATGAAAGGGTAATTAATGGTGTGGGGGTGGTTCAACGAATTTAGGATGAGTGCAAAGTGTGATCCACTTGCATATCAACATCATCGTATTAATTATGTGAAAGCAACATACATAGTTGTATTGTACCCCATCGCTTCAGCACCAACTACCCTCATCTTTTTATTTTTAGACAACCAATTGTGTCCGTGTGAAATTGGAATACCAACTCTAGTTAAATCTCCTTCTATCACCATATGCCTTATGCAACAAACCAATCACTCACTTGTGTTTCCCTTCAAGCAATCAACTACATCTCATCTCTCCTAACTAATACATATCCATTGCATGATTTTTCAGTTATGCTTCTTATAGGATATCTCATTCGAGCTAGATACAAGATAGATTTACATTATATAGATGTCCGTAAATTATTAAAGCTTCCATAAAAGCTAGATTAAGTAATAAAGTATCTCGTATTTTTCTTTTTATCTCTGGTTGTCGTGCAATCCCCTTTATAGCTTGTCTTGCGACAATGCCTTGACCAACCTTAGGTCCAATAGAAGCAAGTCCCACGACCAATCCAAAAGTAATAACATAAGCAGAAGAAATAATTGGACTCATGAGAATTTCCTCATAACTTACATATAAAAGAAAGAAATAGTTAATTATATAATCAACTAATACATTCTGATTTCATTTTTCAATTACCAAGACTTTTTCAGTTAAAGTAATTAATAAAAATAAGAATTACAAATTGAAAATAATAGTTATTAAACGAATTACTTCGAGCATTACAAAGTCGGTTTTGTAAAGTTAAGTTATGATTAAAGTCTATTTCTTATGATGGTATCAAAATAATTTAAAACTCATCTTAAAATTTTATTTATTTGTTTAACATATTTTGTCATATGCTATTAAGTCACTATCAAATCACGTTCGAAATGTATATGTATCAGCATAAAGCGAAGAGTTGAAAATATCATGTTATTAAGTTAATTTTATAAAATTGAATTAAACTTAAATCTTACTCTCTTTTTTTTGTAAAAAAAAATAGTTATCTAAAAGTACCCATAAATAGGATTAGATCTTCTAAAGAGGTGAGTTGAATACTCATTCATGATTTTAAAACTTTACTTCCGTATAATATGCGTTATTTTTAAGATTTTCTTAAAACTTTATTGATCCTCTGTTTGTTTTTTTTTTTTTTTTACTTTTTTTTTTTTTTTTTTTTTGACATTTCTTTTCTATGTTTTCTTGATTTTATTGAGAAAATATGAATTGTAAAGCTTGACTTTCAAGTTCGTGCCCTATGAAGCTAACAGAGCCATTTATGGTAAATTTGCATGAGAATATAATTGAACCATATACGAAGTTTTTCTTGAAAGGTACCATTTTCTGTAGTGTTGCACTGATCAATCATGTGCAAACTTAAGCAAGAATTGAAGTTCCAAGGCTTAAATAGGTACTTTAAGAAATTCAGACCGATTTAGTTATCAAAATGTAACTCATTTCTAAAAGTTATAACTAAATCAATCACACTATATATATCAGCTCTAAAATCACTCACTGGCATCAGTTGTTAAAATGGTGACTCACTAAAAGTATTTGTTGAATGGGTTCACTCAACAATGAAATGTTAATATTAACAACTGCTTAAATTAGTTTCTAATTTAGTTATTAATTGATTCCATAACCTTCTCACTTATTTTTTGGGATAAAGGAAGTAAGGTTGTGAAGGTAATTAATTCTTCATTCAGTTCACGCAAAGTATAGCATCAGTTTTCTAGTTTCTATGCAAGAAACAAAAGTCTGACGCATATTAACCTTATTTCATCGTTTTCCTGGAAATTATTTACAAACAAGAAAATGTTGCTTTCCACAAAGGATTCCTTTTTCTTTCTATGGGTTGTAGTGTTACCAATAAAGCAATCACAGTGGACATTATTTCATGCCTTAGTAAGAAATATCCATCCCAAAAGTTCTTAAATTGTTAACCATAATTATAATTCACTGTGGTGAAGTGAGGTTTGACCTTATCTCTAGTCGATGTGAAACTTTCAACACACATTTTTATATTGAGACATATTTATCTCGTGTGTGAGTCTAGAAATAGGTGATCCGTTAGCAGTTCGATAATACCATATTAGAAGTAGGTTTTAAGTCTAACTCAACCTCATGAAACCGACCTGTTTGCACCTCACTTATATGTTATGAAATTGTTTTATCTCTAATCTAGTCGATGTGAAACTTTTAACACATATAATCGGATAATGTCTAGTCATGACTTGATTTACAAAAAATAAAATTTGATTTGTTACTTGTCCAATATCAATTTTAAAAATATTCACAAATTTTAAAAATACTGTGAGTATTTATCAATACTTGCATGTACTCAAAAATAATAATTTATAAATATTTAAAATAAAATTGTAAACAAATATAAAATATAATATAATATAAATTATATTCCTGTGTAAATTAGTAACACATAATTCGTTGATAGTGCCATATAGCTTTTACGAACAATTATATTTTATTATATAAGCTCTAATTTTTTGGTTTTGGACTTCTACTTAACTCGTCCAAACTCTACTGATGAAAGAAAAGATTATGAGGGAAAGCTGTTTTCCTTTTTGCTTTTTCTTGTACATTTCAATATACCCATTAACTACGTCTTTAGATGGATTCATTTTCAAGTCGCTCAGAATTAGTTATTTTTCCAGGGGGTCGGAGCTGTTAGGGGGTTAGGAGTGAGTGTCATGGCCCATCAAAATTTTGATTTTTTTTTATATTATGTATATATTTTTTTTATTTTTTATTTTTTATAAATTATACATAGTATATATTATAAGTTAAATGAAAATTAAATTGTGTATCTGTTTATTTCTTTAATAAAGCGCAATAAAAAAAATTATTTATTAAGATATTTTTTATTTAATTTTTCATTGTTTTTTATATATTTTTTTTAATTTTATTCATCTTCTACGTTCACTTGTTTTCTTTTTTGTTTTTTAACAAAAAAAAAATTAGACACAAATTCATTATTTTTCTTCTCGCATTTATTATTTGCTCTCTTCTATTCTTAAAGAAAAAAGGTAAATTCCTTGTGTTACTTGATAATATTTATTTAATAGTTAACATTTTTTTTATCTCAGGAGTCTTTTTGTATATAACTTTTTGTGAATTAGAAGAACAAATAATATACTATGTGTTTTTTTCATATCCAATTTTTAATTGTAACTTGATTATTATAGATTTTACTTTTACTACCTTTAATTTTTTAGTAGATTATGATAACAAAAATTAATCTTAAACTTTCTTAAAAGAAGAATAGGTATATTGATGATAAGTAAAAGAATAGATTCAATTTTTGAAAATGATAAAAGAAAAGTTATCATGGAAGCAACCCTTTACATATATTTGATTTCTTTGGTAATTACAATTATACTAAATTATGTATTATTTTTAATTTATTAGTATATTAATTTTTATTGTATTAGTGACAATAATTAAATATATAAATTTTGAGTTTAATACTTTAGCTTGGTCAACATCTGCCATGTCAAAGGTAGAAAATTTCACATCCTCAAAGGTATTATTGAATCATATATATATATATATATATATATATATATATATATATATATATATATATATATATATATATATACCTATTTTATACCATATATATATATAAAAAGGATACAAACTTTATTTTAGAAACTGATTTTCTGAGATTAATTACATGTAAATTTATTTACTAAGATGATATTACATTATTTTAGATTGTACAATAACCTATTATTGAATTTATACTAGACCATCATAAATATCTATTTTTATATTCAATATATTCATTTATATTGATTGAGAGCATTATGAAATCATAGCAAAATATGTTATATAAATTATTTTAAGTGTGTATTAAAAATTAAGAATTTAAGTGAGTTTAAGTTTCACACTAAGTAATTAAATACTTAAGTAAATATAAGAAAGTTTAGTATTATATAAGGATGAAAACATTGATATCTTAAGATTTACCTCTACGACTACTCAACAAAAATGACAAATTTTCTCATATAATTTGTTTTGGACAAATTACAAGTGGACAAAACTACGAATCCTTCCATAACACATAACCACCCAAGTTAGAGTTACTCTCAATACCTCATAAATCCAATGTCTTAAGATTTTGAATCACAAGTAGTATCAACCAACTCTTAGATAAATTGGATTCGTATCTCATTTTAATATCGTATCTTTCCAATAAGTTTCCTAGATAGACCCACTGTAAAATTATGATATATAATACAGTTTATTATATAAATTATTTTAGGTGTATAAGTAAGTGGGAAACATGGAATATTAACGAAAGTAAATTTTGACCGGAGAGTCGCACTTGTTAGTTTGCACCTAACCACATTTGCTACTTTGAGCTTAATTTAAGCATACTATTGTACTGTGTTTTCACTTTTCCTTCGTATTGGAAGCTACAAGAGTGGGTTTTACTTTAAATAGACATGGACAATCTCAAAAAAATTGGAATCAAACGTAATGCCTAGTAACTTTTGTTAACGTTCACTTTGGTTTTTCTCGCATGACTTGACTTTCCTTCCCACAAATCAAATCACTGACTCATATTTAACTTTCAAGAAAATTCTCGTGTTTTTCCCCGAAATATCTTTAACATTAGCACCCAAGATTCGTATATTTATTTAAGTGGATCACTAAAATAAATCATTGATCGAAGAAATATTCATCATCACAAAAAGCGATATCCTATTCAATAAAAGAAATATAAGACAATGTATCCATAAATCTGTTGTTAATTTTATCTACTTTTACAGCAAGAGTTTCAAGTCATGAAAATATTTAAGTGTAACAAAATAAGAATGAAAGGTGACAGGAATAAATATTTACGTCCAATGTTGAATCTACTCCCTGATGATTTTTAATATTAAGAAAATATCGCTATTTATTTCACTATCATATTTATTGTTTTGCTAAATATGTCATTTCACTGCTAAATAATTAAGATCATACTTTTCTTCTTTCCTTCAATTGGTCTGCTATGCTTTCTAGAGTTGAACTCTGTTATTTCTTCTTATCCCTTTTGTGTTATCTTCTATCAGATTTATAGACAAAATTATATTGAATTTTAAAACATATAATGAAATAAAATCTATTTTTATCACAAATTGCAAAACCTTAAGAGATTAGGAAAAAATTGAGGAAGAACAATGATCGTGAAGGTATGATTTTGATGCCATGAGGAATATACACGTTGATAAGTCATGTAGTTAATATATATATATATATATATAATAATAATAATAACTATTTTAATTAAAAAATGGATGAATTTGACAAAAGAAAAATAAACAGAGAATATTATAATTTATAGTATAATATATATATATATATATATATATATATATATATATATATATATATATATATTATGACATTGTTAAGCATATTTAAAGATCCATCATTACTAAAAAATTCATATTTCTTGTTATTTTTTTTCAAATTTTTTTAAAAAATATTTATAAATTTTGTTATGAAAAAAAAAATTGTATGAAATTACTGTAAATTTTTTTGTAAAATATTTTGTATAAAACACTTTTCACAAGAAAATTTTTGTAAAAAATACTTACGAATTTTATAATTTTATAACAAATAATTATCTACAAAAGAATTACCTACCAATTAAGATTTAAAAAAAAAACAGAAAAAAATTTTTTCTTGTAAAATTTCTTAACAAATTTGTAAGAAAAATTTAATATAATATGAGAATTTTTAATAATGCACGTCTAATTTTTAGCTAAAAATTATCATCTAAAACTAAAGTTAGAAATTAAATAGTATTATTGTAATATGCTGGATGTTTCTATTAATTCATAAGATTGAGTCCAATAAAAACATAAATTAGATGTTTAAAGTCAAATTTATTTGATATGTAATACATGAAATGAAATTCAAAATTACAAAACAAAGATAACATGTGTATATTGTACTCTTATCAATGTGCCTATTACATATTTATATGGTTCTTACATAAAAAAAATATTTTTTTTCTAATTGAAAGGGAATAAAACAAAATGGTATATTCTCATCTCCACCTCTCTTCTTATAAGTTATTTGTTCATACTTCAAGACACGATGATAAAAAATCAAAATATGACATAATTATTTAATAAATTTTATAATATTTTTGTAATTAAATCATAAATAACTACGTCTCAAGTCTATATAGGACATTTTCATAACATAACTAATAAAACATTAATTATAAACTTAACATTGCTAATTTTTTTAGTTATATTTGTTGTTATCATAAACATTGTAAGAAAATCATATATTATAGTATTTATTAATAATAACATCGGTAAATCTGTTTATTCAAGAAGCACGAACGGATAGAAAATACACGCATGTGCTATTTTATTTTATAACAAAAATAAAAAAGTTTATTATGACCATAATTATAAAAATAAATATAATTATTTTTTTTTCAATTTATTATAGATAATTATTTTAATTTTAAGAAATGTTTAAATTTTAAAAAAAAATAATTGAATAAAAATATCAATATTAAAAACTGCCACTTAAAAAGTAAAATATTTGTATTGTCCATGTTATTATTGATGCAGATACTCATGTGTCTTACAAATGAACATCTAAATATTTCTTAAAATTTCATAGCTGCTACAGTTTTCTCATAAAGATTTCTTAACAAAAATAATCAGCTCAATAATTTTTGCCGTGATTGTTACACTTTTCTCATAACTTTTTTTTTGGAAAAAAAAATCTTTTTAATATTTTGTTGCCTGCCTGTGTTAACCTTTTCTCATAAAAATATATTTTGTTAACAAAATAATCACCTCAAAATGAATAGAATTGGTTTGTTTGTTATAGTTTTCTAGTATATTCTTTGAATAATCGCATCTAAAACTTTTGGCATGCTTGTTTCAGTTTTCTCACAAAAATTATATATATTTTTAGCAGAAAAACAACTTCCAAAGTAAGAAATGAAATACTCTTTATAATTAAAGTAAGAAATGTAAAACAATATTATAAAAAGTAAAATATTTAAAAGACACTTATTATGTGGGTCGGAAAGCAAGACAGGCTTTGAAAGATTAGATTGTTGCTGAGAGAATTAATGGTAATACCCACACTGCACTTGATTGGCTCTCTGAAGTGTTATTTTCACATGCAAATGCCCAAACATATAACTTCATCTTATTAGACATTTTTCACTAATAATATAAATGTTTGAACAAAATTACAATTGGAGATACTCTCACTCACATTCTCTAATTATAACATTTTTCTATAAAACTTCTCCCAATTTGAATATTATTGTTTATCAGATATGTATTTGATGAGCATGTGATGATGAATAATGCTGGGTGGATGGTTGGTGTCAGTGATTACCATGGTCATGGCGGATTGAAGGGGAAAGCTAATAGGTTGTCTCAAAGGTCATATGCTCTAAATGGTTCGTATTTGGACCTACCTTTTCTGCATCCTTGGTCACGGGACACAAACATGTGCAAATTAAAAAAAACCAAAAATCTTCACTAATACTAAGATACCAATATTCTAATACCAACGCTAATGCTAACACTATAAAAAGCGTAACCGCACTGCATACATACACACACTTCACTTGCACACACTTCAAGTCGTGACTTGTGAACTAACTCCACCTCCAAATCTTTCACCACATAACGTATGTTCCATACTTTCACACCCATTTCTGTAATTTCTACGCCCATTGTTCATCCGTGACTTTTTCATTGTTTTGATGTGTTTTGTGGGGTGCAATATCTCTATCTCTCTCGTTGTCCCTACAGTTAAGACAACATGTTTTGTAGTACTATCATACCTCATTCATTTTCTAACCTTTCTCTCTCTTCACTCTTCCCTTCTTGAATTCCGGGTAATGTAGTGTTGTGTACCACCTTATGAATTTAGATTGCTTTCTCTGTTTCCAAATCCAAACCTTGCCTTTCACGAGATGAGTCTCAGCGTCACTTTGTTGGCTGCACCTACACTGTACTCTAACCTGCTTTGTTTTCTAGTGGCTAGCTAGACACACATATATATGTAGTCTTCTTCACATGTCTATGCTTATGCTGTCTAAATTATTTTTTCCCCTTCTTTCTCCACCTCCCTCTCCCTCCGTTTATGTATATCACTCTTAAGTATATCACTACCTTTTCATTTGTTTTTCTTATTCAACTTGTTCAGCTTACTATATATTATTAACTTCTGGATTGTGTTCTAACTTCCAAGTGTAGTTGGTTGTTAGACTGTTGAATTGAGCTGGTCTGCTGGCAATGTTTAATGATTTTTGGTTTGGTTTTACTGTTGTTGTTTGGTTTTTGTTAACTTGACTCTGAATTTCTCAGGAGGATGAAGGCTTTGTTGTTTCTGTTTGTGGCCCTTACTTTGTGCGGCTATGGTGTTTGTAAAGAATGCACAAACGTTCCAACGCAATCACATACATTCCGATACGAGTTATTGGCATCGAAGAATGCAACATGGAGAGAGGAAGTGATGTCTCACTACCACTTGACTCCGACGGACGAAACTGCTTGGGCTGATTTGCTTCCGAGGAAGTTCTTGACAGAACAGAACCAGCATGATTGGGGGATGATGTACAGGAAAATTAAGAACATGGGTGTGTCGAAATCCCCAGAAGGATTTCTTAAAGAAGTGGCTCTTGAAGATGTGAAGTTGGATAAGGATTCAATCCATGGCATAGCTCAGCAGACAAATTTGGAGTATCTGTTGATGTTAGATGTTGACAAATTGCTTTGGAGCTTTAGGAAGACAGCTGGTCTGTCCACTCCTGACACCCCTTATGGAGGGTGGGAAGGTCCTGAAGTTGAGCTTCGCGGTCATTTTGTTGGTTAGTTTATTCCATTAATTGTCTTAACTGTTACTATTTTCTTTTCTTTTCATTTCCTTTTTTCATGTCTAACTTGTGTTCAGTTTTGTGCTATTTGTTTGTGGGAAAATTTTATATATGTAATGTAACACCCAACTTTCAGAGTTCAGAGACCCTTTCCGGGTTTCAATTTTCAATATACCTAACACCTGATAAAAAGTATTATTTTTATTTTTCTAGCTGATTCATCTCAAATAACTCTATGTTTTAAAATAAAATGTTATTTTAATGGTGTTCAGTATAGAGTTGGTGTTTGTGTATTATCACGCTTGTTTATACTCAACTCCCACATGCTAATAATGAATTCCTATAAGGAGTGGGTCCAAATTCTCTGTATTTTCTTTTTCTACATATTCAAACCCTCAACAACTTAGAACCAATAGATGGAGATCTTCCCATTGATGTTTGAGTTGGCAACTCAGACTTGAAACACATTTAAAATTTGAGTCATTTAATCTTTATCAACAATTACAATGCATTGCCGTATAAATACCGGAAAAAATCAACACCGTGTCCAATTGCTAGGGAGGAAAGGCCTTAAATGCAATCAAAACTTAATAACTTTGTAGTTGGTTGGTTACTTTCAAAGATTCAAAAGGGAACAACAGTTGAAGGCTCCTTTTCTGACAATGCTTTATCCACCTTTTGGCTCAGAGCTGAAGAAGATTGAACTATTAGTTGAATAAAAATTGGAGTGGAAAATTTAGACAATATTTCATAGGTAATGTTTTGCTATCTACCAACGGCAACAAATATTTTCGAGTCTTGTAAAGGTTGTCTTCCTATATGTAACTCTAAAAATCTCTTGGGCTCCATGGATTTCAATTACCGTCTGTATTTATTTACTATGATTGAGGTCTGTTCCTGATTTCTGAATATCATCACAAACCGATATGTTGACACACAAATGCATGTTTCTTTCTCTCTAGACTTTGGTGGACTTATAACTTACCAGCACACTATCCCTGCTTAACACTTTGAGCCTCAGCAATTCACTTTTCAAATTTAACTTATGATTGTTTGTTTTTGACACTGTGAAGGGCATTACTTGAGTGCATCAGCTCTGATGTGGGCTAGCACACAGGATGATAGCCTGAAGCAGAAAATGTCATCTGTTGTTGCTGGCCTATCTGCTTGTCAGGAAAAAATAGGGACTGGATATCTATCTGCATTTCCTTCTGAGTTGTTTGATCGATTTGAATCTGTTCAACCTGTTTGGGCTCCCTATTATACCATTCACAAGGTACAATCAAAAGTGTATTTTATTATGAAAGGGCTTTGTTTTGGCCTTATGCTGTGGGATTTCAACTATTCATCTTCAACAGATTTTAGCTGGCCTCTTGGATCAGCACACATTTGCTAGAAACCCTCAAGCTCTAAAAATGGTGACATGGATGGTGGACTACTTCTACAATAGGGTACAGAATGTAATAACAAAGTCCACTATAAATAGGCACTATCAATCGCTAAACGAGGAAACAGGAGGAATGAATGATGTACTTTACAGATTATACAGCATAACAGTAAGTTAACTGGTTTGCATAATTTCTGTAACTCTGTTGTTGATTTGTTTGTACAATGTTTTTGAACTGTATACTTCTATGGCTTAAGCATAAGCGATAACAAAATTGAATTATAGCACAAGGTACCTGTAAACTTCAATTTGGAAGTAAATGTGTCTTGCTTTTCTATGCAGGGAGATTCTAAACATCTATTGTTGGCTCACCTTTTTGACAAGCCGTGCTTTTTAGGGTTGCTTGCAGTGCAGGTAACGCTAAAAGTTTTCTTTTTGACAGAATTGCTATTTACTCCACATACTCTTGCCTTTTGTGACAGAAATTCAATTTTTTTTAAATCAGTTGTATTGCAATTTCAAAGTAATGTTGACTTTTAATGAGTACCTATATTTGTATAAGTTTCTATTAGAAGTAGGTTTTTAAGCCTAACTCAACCCAACAAAAACCAGTTTGAAATGTGAGGTTTGCAACCACATATATATATATGTATATATATATATATGTATATATATATATATATATACACTTTAAGTTATAGAGACTCTAAGTACTCTAATATGTTAAAGGATGGGATTTAGGCCTAACTCAAGCCCCACAAACTGGCTTGTAAAGGTGAGGATTGTATTCACTTATATATTGTGAATTGGCCTTATCTCTAGTCGACGTGGGACTTCCAATAGTTGCTACCTTGTGCTTGGAGTTAAAATCCTAAAAACTGTTTCACATCTTGTGGGAGACTAAGTCACCCTTTATATTTCAAGTTTAATTTTTATGTAAACAGATCTTGTAAAGAAGAAAATACAGAATTTTCCACTTTTATGCATAAAAAAAGTTGATTCGACAAGAATGTTATTTTATAATGTTGTGGTACCTTTGAATGAAACAATGAGATATTTGAATGATGAACTTAGGACTCTTAATTCTAGTACAGAAATCGTGTTTAACTTTGCGTCATGACCCAAGAGTTAATTTTGAAACTCTCGTTTCCCATGTAGGCCAACGACATAGCTGATTTTCATGCTAACACACATATACCAGTTGTTGTTGGATCTCAAATGCGATATGAAATCACAGGCGATCCACTTTATAAGGTGATTTGCTTCACTCACATTCTAGATTACAGTTGTATATTCATCAAGTTTGAATGGAATAGTATTTATTAGCTGTTTATTGCTGTAATATCATTTATTCCGTTTTTTAATTCTTTTGTATGCAATTTATACACTTAACTTGTTATACGTTTTCAACAATCTAGCATAAGTTGTCTATGGCCTGCCAAATTAACCTATTCATTTGCTAATATAACTTGAATATAAGAATCATTGAAACAACTCCATAATATGTATGAGCATTCGATCTGTCAGTTTGGGAGTATACTTTCAACCTGAATGACAAACAAAATACACAAATTTGTTCGTACTTCAAAATTTACATGTCTATTTGTAATGTCAGTGTCCTTTTACTTTCTACTTTTGGCCTTCATTTTTAAAATTTTCAAACTACATCATTTCTTTGTTTGGACCCCTTTGTTGGGTAGTGTTTTGTTCAGTTAAATTGGAAGCAACATTTAAGCTCCTTATTACTTAACATTCGTCATGTCTTTCAACTTTGTGAAATTTGTTCGTTTGTTGTTGTTAGGAAATTGGGACATTCTTTATGGAACTCGTAAACTCTTCTCACAGCTACGCAACTGGAGGGACATCAGTCAGCGAGTTTTGGTATTAAGATTTTGCTTTTTAGTTTCGTTTTTTTCATATGCATTTGAAATTATCTGTTGAATAACTGTTTGTTACAAGGGTATCAAGTGGAAGTGTTACGTTCTTAATTAGTTGATGACAAATTCTTGATTTCTTTCTTAACTCTTTTTCTTCAAAACTTTTACACAGGAGTAATCCAAAGAGAATAGCAGACAACTTAAGAACAACAGAGAATGAAGAGTCATGCACGACTTATAATATGTTGAAGGTACACAACCAATCATTCATAATTTTATCATTTTAACTGTCAGAAGAGACAAAACTGATTATCACATGGTAATTCATCATTAAATGTTCTTGATTCATGTCTTTATGTGTGTTTGTGAGTGTTTCCATTGTCTCGGCTCTCAAAAATAAAATGATTTCAGGTTTCACGCCACCTCTTTAAATGGACCAGAGAAGTCTCTTATGCAGACTACTATGAGCGTGCTTTAACTAATGGAGTTCTCAGCATTCAAAGAGGAACAGATCCTGGAGTGATGATTTACATGCTTCCACTTGGTATTGGAGTTTCCAAGGCTAGAACTGGACACAGTTGGGGAACACCGTTTGACTCTTTCTGGTGCTGCTACGGAACTGGTATACGATTGTTTTGTTAAGATACTTCCAAAACTGCATCACACTGCACCATAATCTTATTTCAATTTCCTTTTCTGTTTATTAGGAATTGAATCATTCTCAAAGCTGGGGGATTCTATCTATTTTGAAGAGGAGGGGAAAGGTCCTTCACTTTACATCATTCAGTACATATCAAGCTCATTTAATTGGAAATCTGGCAAAATCTTGCTCAATCAAACAGTTGTTCCAGTTTCTTCATGGGATCCTTACCTACGAGTGACGTTTACGTCATCTCCTGTTGAGGTAAATGTGACATTGTTTTATGGGATGTGGCATGTCTCATTTAGCTAAATATTCATCTTTGATACCTTTTAGAGGACAATAGGTTCATTATAACTGATCCAGCTAGTGTCTTTGTGCCAAAAAGCTGTCTTGAATCTGCTTCAGGTAGTAAAAGGGTAAAAATGTTTCTTCATCAAGTATGTGAAGGCAGGGGCCTCCGAACAGAACTGGGTGGAGAAGGCCTATTTGAGGCAGAGAAAAACCAATCGCAAAATTGAATTTCTAAACTACCTTATGAACATTTAGTCAGTTAGACTTATTTTAAATTTTTAATTGCTAAACGAATCAGCTAAAGTATGATGGAAGGGTACAATATTTCTAATAAAATGTAATAAATTTGTGGGGCTTACAATGCAAATTTTAAAACCATATTTGAGAACAAACTAACCAGATTAGGAATCAAAGATCCTCTGCATTTTTCTTCTACAAATTTTCAGATCTTTTTACTTCTGCAGAGTGCTTCGTCTACACTGAACTTTCGACTACCAAGTTGGACTAGTCCAGATGGTGCCAAGGGGATATTAAATGGTGAATCTTTGTCGCTGCCAAATCCAGGTGTGAATGTCTCTAACTTCCTTTTCATTATCCAAATGCAGATATTCCTCCATTTATCTTATTTGCACATTGGTGACTAGAACGATCAGCCACAGAATAATAAATAGGAAAATGATTCATGGGCACCAATTTTGCAGCAAAAAATAATATTTGTGTATTTTTTAATGAAAAAATGAAAACTTAAAACATTGAAGTAATGTTTCTAATGTTTTATTTTGTGCACCTCCAGGATCTTTTTTGTCAATCACAAGACAATGGAGTGCTAGTGACAAGCTCACCCTTCAGCTGCCCCTTACCGTAAGAACAGAGGCCATAAAAGGTAAATTGATAAGATAATCCATGAGTGTTGAACACTAGAATTTCTAATAGAAAAAAAAAAAGGTAAACTTACTGATAATGTTTTTAAACCAAATCTAGATGACAGGCCTCAATATGCATCTGTTAAAGCCATTCTTTATGGTCCTTATCTTCTTGCCGGTCATATAAGTGGTGGTGATTGGGACAACCTTAAAATTGAAGCTAAGGATACAGACTGGATCACTCCTGTTCCTGCCAGTTATAATAGCCAACTAGTTTCTTTTTTCCAAGATTTTGAAAAATCGACTTTTGTGTTGGCAAATTCAAACCAATCATTTGCAATGCAAAAGGTACCTGAATCTGGCACTGATTTGGCTCTTAAGGCAACCTTTAGGCTTGTCCTAAAAGAATCTTCCTCAAAGTTTTCAACATTAGCAGATGCTAATGAAAGATCAGTGATGTTAGAACCGTTTGATCTTCCTGGAATGAATGTGGTTCACCAAGGAGCAGATAAACCTCTTCTCATTCAAGATTCTTCCAATGGCAAGCCATCTTCTGTTTTTCTTGTGGTACCAGGATTGGATGGAAGAAATGAAACCATTTCTTTGGAATCACAGAGTGACAAGGGTTGCTATGTTTATAGTGGTTTGAGCTCTAATGCAGGTGTCAAGCTCAGTTGCAAATCTGATTCTGATTCTTCTTTTAAGCAAGCAACAAGCTTTGTTCCTAGGGAAGGATTGAGCCAATACCATCCTATCAGTTTTGTGGCTAAAGGGGTTAGCAGGAATTTTCTTTTGCAGCCATTACTCTCCTTCAGAGATGAGCCTTATACAGTATATTTCAACATTCAAGATTGATACAATTTTTTCTCCTTGGAAGTAAACAGTATAATGTGCTTCATCTATAAAAGATCAAGCAATCAATAAGCAAATGTGCAAATGTAGAAAGAATAGTTGATAGATATATCTTCCTGTGACTTGACCTTTCTGTGTATTCATTTATATAAATGAAAAGAGGGGTAGGAGAAGTGATGATATATCTCACTACTCAGTGTAGCTGTTTTTGTTACTTCAGTGTATGTGTTCTATTAATTTGATGAGTGAATTATCTATATTAAACTTGTTTATTTATCAGCACAGAATTAACTTCTGAATTAATGAACACATACTTAATAATGCTATATCATTGATGATGTGATTTGATAGAAAAGTCCAGAGACACTAAAAACAAGAGTTCAAAGATTTTATATGGTGGTTGCTATAATATTAAAAATAATATTTATAATATCTTAAAATGAGATAATGATACTAGCAAGATCATAATTTAGCTAATGTTATGTTTTAAAGTTTATTCTTCTTACTTATCTATGAAAAGGGAAAAAAATATCAATTATTACCTTTTTAGTCTTTTGATTATAAATTTTATATATTATAGAATAATTTAACTCTTCTTCCTTATCATTATTGTCTTCAAGGTTTGAAGTGGATGAGAAACTGAGACTTTAAAAGAGAAAGCAAATTGATTGATGATTTGTTTTTTAGCATGAGGAGGAAAGGTGCAGTTGACACATTATGTAGGCTTTATTATACGATAGAGTTTCTTTATGTCACTAAAGCTATTGTTACATATGGTTTTCTATTAAAAAAATCATTGTTTTTAAATAAATATCTATTTTGTGTTTATATATTTAAATGAGAAATACAAACAAATGTTTCTTTGAAAAATGTAATTTTTGGCTGGGAAGTGAAATTTTGGAATTTATAATAAGAAAAGAAAAACTTAATTAACAAAATTAGGAGGCAAGTTAGTTCCACTAAATTTTTTTTGTTCTTAATATTTTTCCTGAAATATTCTTATTAGTAGTGTCTTAAAAAAATACATATGATAATCATATACTCAAATGTTGGATATTATTTATATAGTATTTTGGGAAAATAAATATATTTTTTTCTAATAAACAAATATAGAAAGAGTAACTTGTTAGAAAAAAAATGAGATTATATTTGTTCGAGTAAATCAAATTTATTTTTAAAAATATTCAAAAATAGATGGTAAATAAAAAAAATAGGTGAAATAATTTTTTTTTTAATTTTATAAAATATATTAAAAATTTTAGACAAAAAAAAGTAAATTAAAAAATAAATTTAGATTTAAAAATATAAAAAAAATACTTTTTAAAAAATAATGAAAAGAATGATGAAAAATAAATAAAAATAAAAAAAGAAAGAAAACAAAAGAAAAAAAGGACAAAAAGAGAGAACAAGAAAAAGAGAGTTCAAGTCTTTTTTAAGAGGACAACTCTTTTATACATTTTAAAATTTCAATTTTATTCTTTTTTTCTATTTTTAATTTTGAAATATATAATCTAAAATTATCTTGAGATATTCAATTAAAAATATACAATTTATTTTTTAAATTATATAATCTAGAATTCAAAATAAAAAATACATAATCTAAATTACAAATTATATATTTTGGTTATACGATCTGAAACATATTTCTTTTTATTTTATATTCTGAAATCTATAATTCTATAATTTGTGATTTATTTTTTTATTTAATATTTCATGTTATATAATATATAATACAATTTTTATATTTCATGTTATACAATTTATAATACAATTTTTATATTTTGAATTGTAAAATCTAAAATGCAAAATAAAAATACATTGTCGAGTGTACACTCTAAAATATAAAATAAAAAATGTATTATGAATTGTACAATTTAAAATGTAAAAGGTAAAATAAAATAGAAGAGTGAAAAGGGTACGAAATACCTATGAATGAAGAAAAAAAAATGGGAGCCTTGGTGAATGTGGAGGAAAGAGCATTGGTGGAGATGGTGGAAGAACGAAACAATGGTTGAGGTAGGGGCTTTGCCAGAGGTGGAGAAAGAAGATGGGTGAAAGTGGATATGGAAGAAGACGATGGGTGAAGGGCATTATTAGAAGTCTTGAGCCAACATGTCTTACATGGGTTGACTTATCATGGACTAAGTTAAAAAAAAGTTTACTCAACCCAACTACTTTTTGGTGAGTAAAAAATTTTGTAATTTGTTCCAATTTATCAAGAATTGATGGGTGACTGAGTTGATTCAGTTATGATTATTTTATTTTACATATCTATTGTAGTACAATCAAAGTACATTGACTAGATTAAATTTTTTTTATAGTAGTGGATCAATGTGTTTGTCTAATTCTCCAAATATTATTATAAAGTTGGTTATCAAAAATTAAAGTATCAACATATTTAACTAAGAAACAAATAAATCAAATATCTAAATTATTCAAGTATTATTCAACAATATTTAAGCACTTAAAAATATCAAATTGTAAACCTATATAATAAAACGCCACATATATAAATATCCAAAGAGTACGGAAATTGGTATATGAAGGTACACAGTACCCCAAACCTATTCATAACAAAGAAAAGAGGCACCACATTGCCTATCATCAATACAATAGTTCAAAAACCGCATAAGTTTTTGTCCAGAACAAGAGAAATTCTAAATAAATAAACTCCTTCAGTCGCGGGCCCCATAGCGAGCTCAATACCTGTCCATAACCATCAAGTTGCAGCATCTCTACTATCATTACCACTTCCACTGCCAAGGGTTCTCACATCTGCTCACATCAATAAAATTGATGATCATCGCAATGGAGAAAGCCACACACAACATACAAGCAAGCGAAAGGGTAAGCTAGTGTAACAGATCCTTATATTATAACACTCAGTAGGTAAGTTCAAAACCAAACATAATTAACAGATATCCACACATGATATACCCAAACCAGTTAAGACTTTTTGACTTGACTATCCGGATACATACGATGAGGCACCACCACCAAACTATGGAATTACGTCCTAGCAGTGAGGCATCACCACGAGGCCTTCGCGGAATTACATCCTTACATGAGGCACCACCACGAGACCTCCGTGGAATTACGTCCTGGCCTTGAGGCACCACCACGATACCCCCCGTGAAATTACGTCCTTATGTTGAGGCACCACCATGAACCCTCATCTCGAGGTTCATGAAATTAAGTCCATTAGATGAGGCACCACTAGGGACTCCCAATAGGAAGGTCCATGGGATTACGTCCATTAGTTGAGGCACCACCATGAACTCTCACTACACGAGTCATGGAATTACGTCCTACTCAGACTTTGTATATGTGTCACCAACCAATCAGAGAGTTCCCATAAATACTAATATCATGTTGACATGCATATGTATATACACAACCAATCATACAGCTCACAGTTCCCAATTCATACACAATAAAGCAACATCTTATTTCCATTTCAACCTCATACTATAACCATGGCATCATCCCTCAACCGTTCTAGTAAAGCATTTAGATCAGATAAGCTAGCAACACATCAGTGAACCACTCAACAATAGTACCAAAACCTGTCCCTAGTCTCGCTCAGGCTAAAAGGTCTCGCTCAGGCGAGGGAGACCCTCTCGCTCAGGCGAGCCCCTTCTCGCCTAGGCGAGGGCTCGAGGAGTGGGACAGCAGCTTCGGCGATCTCTCGCTCAGGCGAATCCCTTCTCGCCTAAGCGAGATCACCCTCGCTCAAAAATGCAAACTCGTCGCCTGAGCGACCGTTCAAGCAGAAGATCCTGGGCGAGCCTCTGTTAGTCTCGCCTAGGCGAGACACGCTCGCTTGGGCGAGAAAACCAGTACTCACCACTGTTCTCACGTGCAGCAGACAAGCCTTCAGGCCCGACAATGTTTAAACAAGTTTCCAATCAATTAGAATCATCAATCAAGTCATGCCATCATGAAACAGAATCAAAACAAGTAACAAATCGAAATAAACAAGCGAACCTAGCTTCCCTTACCTGTAAAGGAGTTATACGAGACTTCGACACTGAACCACGGAGCACAACAGCTCTAGAACCAGACTTGCAAAAGTGAGCCAAACCAAGGTCAAGTTGAACGCGAATCTGAGCATACTTCGAAACCCGCACAGAGGTTTTGTGGAGAGAAAATGGGTGAGTTAGGGCACTGATTTTTCAGGAATGACTTGCAATTGAGGGACCTTTGGCTGCTTTAGGGGCCTTGACACCTATGGGTCAGTCCTTTAAGCCCATCAGTGAGGCAACCCCTAACATTAGGCACTAAAAAAAGTGGGTATTACAATATTAATATTAACATTAATATTAATATTTATTATTATTATTATTAGAAATATGGACATGGTACTTTTTATTTTTTTTATTGAGAAGAAGTATTTTAAGAAGTAAAAAGACCATTAAATCAATAAGAGCATTATATTTACCAACATATGAATCATATTGATATTAATTAGTTATTTTATTTGTGTTTTTTTTTCTAGACGAAGAAACGAGCCTTCATTCCCAAGTTAGAAAAAAATAAAACTAAATCTTAACTAAAACTAAAATATGAATAGGAAAAAAAAAACAGTCAAAATTCATAAGAAAGTAAGTTTGTTTTTATGTCGAGTAAAAAGTGCCTTTTTATACATGGTTTTATAGACCATTGTACGAATGATTAAAATTAACTTATATTTGATTATAATGTTATAAATAAGTATATAAGTATAGAGAAAATGAATTAATAATATAAATAACAAAATCAAATCCATATGTTCAGAAGGCAAACTTAACTAAAGCTAAAATAGTTATAAAAGATATGAACAGAACATTAATTAAAAAATAAGTCTGTTTCTATGTTGGTTAAGGGATGCGCTTTCTATTGTTTTCTAATTAATATATATATATATATATATATATATATATATATATATATATATATATATATATATATATTTAAATTTATGAATTAAAGTAACATCACATTGTATCTAACATACAAACCACACTTCTTAAGATTCTTAACAACTTATTATGTTGTTGCTAATAGGTAATAAGGAGTTATTTTTTATTATAAGTATATTTAAAGAAATTTTAATTTACTAAAAAGAATTTTAAAAATTAATTTCAATTATTCTATTTAATAATTATATCATGTTTAAAAATTATGAATTTGTTTAAAAATAAATTAGTATCTATTACTACAATTTTAAATCAACGTCCATTATCTTTTTTTTTTTCTTATAGTGAGATAAGAAAAAATATATTTTAATAGTCTTTTAAATAAAATATATATATATATATATATATATATATTTTAATATTTTTTTTGTTAATTTTCATATTTTTTAATAGTTTTTTGTGTTAGTTTTCATATTGTTTAAAGTAATTTAAATTGGATAATTTTTTAAAATATTTAAGCATAATATATAAATTAAATAATATATTAAAAATTTTGCATTAATACTTATACTTTTGTTGCATAAATTATAAAATCAATTTATGTTATTAAAAGGAAAGAAAATCAAACAATATTATGCTTTCATAATAATACTAAAAATAGTTATAATATTCTTCTTATGAAAAATGGTAACATGGTAATTTATTGTATTGGAAAAATGCATTTTAAGAATTAAAAAAGAAGGAAGAAGCATATGAAATGGATAAAAGCATCATATTTAGTGGCATATATAACATATATACCATATCCTCACGTGAAATGTACGTATTAGAAAATTAATGTTTTATGCCATAACTTATTAAACTAAATGTAATTATTAAAAGAAATATTTTTGCATTAATACTTATACTTTTTGTTCCATAAATTATAAATGCAATTTATGCAATTAAAAGGAAATAAAATCAAACCTATGTTATGTTTTCCATAATAATAAGAAAAAGTTATAATTATTTTCTTATTAAAATTGACAAGATTGTAATTTTTATTGCACTGTGAAGAAGCATTTTAAGAAGTAAAAAAAAAAAATAACATATGAATGAAATGAATAGGAGTAATGAGATTTGATTTATTGGTCGACATGTCTCTTCTTTTAGGATGTCATTCCCTTTATCAATAGTTTACATGATTTACAATAATTTGATTAAATAGAGAATAGTTCAAAGATAGTTCTTAATAGTTTGACATATAAGAAGACTCTTTTTGTGAAGAAATTAAAAATAACTTCTAAATAGAGTAATATGTTTGATAATATTACTAAAGATGATGATGAGACTCTTCAAAATACAAGAAAATCTAACTGGTGTAGTCCAAAGAAAACCAGTCCAAAAAAAACCAATACTAAATCTTAACGAAAACTTTTAAAAATTAAAAGTCTTTTTTAAAATACAAGAGAAAATAATCGATTAATAATAAATTTTTAAATGTGACGAGTTCATTTTTTTCATGATATATAAAGTTCAAATTATGAAATTATTTTTATAAAGAAAATCATAATACTTTTTTCTATAATTATAATATAATTTTATCATCTATTTAGTATGATTCTCATTTTTTTTTCTTTTTTCTTATTTTCTTTAATAAATTTTTTATGTAATGCCAACTTCCCTGACCTGAACTGAACTTATATAGGAAATTTAATAGAAGCATCATAATCATATTTAGTGGCATATATAACATATTCTTTTGTAGAAAATTAATGTTTCTTGCCATAACTTATAACAACTAAATTTAATTATATGTGGTTTTAAATAAAAGAAATGGTTTTGCATTAATACTTATACTCTTTTGTTGCATAAATTATATGGGGCATTAATTAGTTAACTTTCTTTATTTGCATAAAATTATAAAATTATATGAGACATTAATCAGTTAACTTAAAATTATTATATGGGACATTAATTAATTAATTTGTTTTTTCTTTTTCTTTTTTAATGAAGAAGGATAGAATCAGAAGTCAAACCTTAACCAAGGTAAAATATTTATAAAAAAAAATGAATAAAACAAAATAAAAACTGTCAAAATTTATAGGAAAACGAGTTTGTTTTTAACAGAAAATTTCTGTTGTTTTATAGACCTTATATATATCTCTTACCTGCTGATACTATCCTAACTATTTTACTCATTTGAAAAACCAAATTCCAAGGTATTTTCTTCTTTGTTTTCGATTTAATGTGTGAAAGGTTCCAATTGTATTGGTTGTACACTTTAGTGTTACTTGAAGGTTAATGTTTTCGACTTTGATTTGATGATTCTGTTTGCAGCTGTATTGCTTGGTTTAAGGTTCTTTAACTGAGTTAGTTTTGGCATTGAATTTCTCAGGAAGATGAAGGTTTTTGTGTCTGTGTTTGTGGTGCTGGTGTTGTGCGGTTGTGCTGCTGCTGTTAAAGAATGCACAAACATTCCTACGCAATCTCATACTTTCACTCATGACCTATTGTCATCCAAGAATGAAACGTGGAAGCAAGAGGTGATGTCTCACTACCATTTGACGCCAACGGATGAATCTGCGTGGGCTGATATGCTGCCGAGGAAGTTCTTGTCGGAACAACAACAACATGATTGGGCGGTTATGTATAAGAAAATTAAGAACATGGGTGTGTTCAAATCACCTGAAGGTTTTCTGAAAGAAGTGCCTCTTGAGGATGTGAGGTTGCATAAGAATTCCATCCATGGCACAGCACAGCAAACAAACTTGGAGTATCTGTTGATGTTTGATGTGGACAGGTTGATTTGGAGCTTCAGGAAGACAGCGGGTTTACCCACTCCTGGTACTCCCTACGGAGGGTGGGAAGAACCCGGAGGTGAACTCAGGGGACATTTTGTTGGTTAGTTTATTTCATTAATCATTCTAGATGTTACACTTTTATTTTATTTTATGTTTTTGCTAATTTCACTTTTGGTTTATTTATAATAGTTGTAGATCCATGTTGTCAAGAAAATAAAACATGTTTATCACTTTTTTTAGGGTTGAGTTAGGCTTAGAATATATCACCAAAGGTCATTTCACGAATTCTGACTTTTGCTTATGGGAAGTGGTGGGGACCAAATTCATTGATTAATGATCTTGAAAGAACCGAAAGAAAAATCAAGTTATTTTGTTTGTGTAGGGCATTACTTGAGCGCAACATCTCTAATGTGGGCCAGCACACAGAACGATGAGCTGAAACAGAAAATGGCATCTCTTGTTGCTGGTCTGTCTGCCTGTCAGGAGAAAATTGGAACGGGATATCTATCTGCATTTCCATCTGAGTTTTTTGATAGATTTGAAGCTATTCAACAAGTTTGGGCTCCATATTATACCATTCACAAGGTACTCTCAAAACTTCATTTTGATAATGGAAGTGCTTTCGACCCTTTGTTGTTGGATTTCAACTTTTCAGCTTTGACAGATTATGGCTGGTCTCTTGGATCAATATACATTTGCTGGAAACTCTCAAGCTCTAAAAATGGTGACTCGGATGGTTGACTACTTCTACAACAGAGTGCAGAATGTAATAACAAAGTACACTGTAAACAGACACTATCAATCACTGAACCAGGAAACTGGAGGAATGAATGATGTACTTTACAGATTATACAGCATAACAGTAAGTTAATTGGTTTGTGTAATTTCATGTTATACCTCGAGTTACCTGCAAACATCAATTTGTAAGTGAAGTTGTCATGTTTTTCTATGTAGGGAGATTCTAAGCATATATTTCTGGCTCAACTTTTTGACAAGCCGTGCTTTTTAGGGTTGCTTGCAGTGCAGGTAATGGTAACTGTGTTCTATATGTTATGTTGGCCTTCAAATGAAACAATTAGAAATTTTAAAGTTGTACTTTAGGCATTTTTTTTCTGGTCTAAAAATTGTATCTAAGGTTAAGTTAAAACCCCTGAATTATTTTTAAAATTCTGATTTTCAATGTAGGCTAATGACATAGCTGACATGCATGCTAATACGCATATCCCAATTGTTGTTGGATCTCAAAGGCGATATGAAATCACAGGCGAACCACTTCATAAGGTCAATTGCTTTACTTACAATGTAGATTACTGTTATATGTAATTGTTTGTTTCCCTTAAAATTGCTTCACTTATATTGAGTTTAAGTGAAATAGTGTTTTTTTTTCCTATTATATTACTTTTTTTAGTTTTTGAACTTTCAGTATGTAATGCCTTGAATATAATTGTTGGTCATGCCTTTCAATTTTCTGAGATTTGTTCTCGCTTTTATTGGTGTTAGGAAATTGCGACATTCTTCATGGAAACCATAAACTCTTCTCACAGCTATGCAACTGGAGGGACATCTGTCGGCGAATTCTGGTATTAAGATGTTGCATTTTTAGTTTCTGTTTTTAGTTCATAATCAACTCCATATTCTTGCTTAACTCCTTTTTCCTGTTTATTTTTTTTTTTTCATAGGAGAAATCCTAAGAGAATAGCAGATAACTTAAAAACAACAGAGAATGAAGAATCCTGCACAACTTATAATATGTTAAAGGTACAGCCATTCATTCATCATTGTATTACCTCCTTATGAAACGCTTGAGATGTTAAAAATGTGTATATTTGTGATTTGTGATTGTTTCGGTTGTCTTAATACGAGTAAACATTTTCAGGTTTCACGGCACCTGTTTAGATGGACCAAAGAAGTCTCTTATGCAGACTATTATGAGCGTGCATTAACCAATGGAGTGCTGAGTATTCAAAGAGGAACAGATCCTGGAGTGATGATTTACATGCTTCCACTTGGTCCTGGGGTTTCCAAGGCTCATACTTACCATAGTTGGGGAACACCGTTTAACACTTTCTGGTGCTGCTATGGAACGGGTGTGCATCTGTTTTGTTTATATACTTTCAAGACTGCTTCATATTCTTTTTCAACTTCACCACTCTTATAGCCATTTTTGTTCTAAATTTACCTTTTTTGTTTGTTAGGAATTGAATCATTCTCAAAGTTGGGAGATTCTATATATTTCGAAGAAGAAGTGGAAAATCCAACACTTTACATCATTCAGTACATATCAAGCTCATTTAACTGGAAATCTGGAAAAATTTTGGTCAATCAGACAATTGCTCCAGCTGCTTCATGGGATCCTTACTTACGAGTCACATTTACGTTTTCTCCATTACAGGTAACTGTGACATTGTTTTATGGGTTGTGGCATCTCTCATTCACCTTTTAGATACCTTATAGAGTAATTGTCTTCATAATCTGCGCAAGATTCCCACTGTTTCTGTTCCAAACCCTTCTGCAGTGATGATTTATTTTTGAATGTCATCATAATGCTTTACTTCTGCAGAAAACTTCGACTACATTGAAATTTCGAGTACCTACTTGGACTAGTCTAGATGGTGCCAAGGGGATTTTAAATGGTGAACCTTTATCTCTTCCAGCTCCAGGTGTGAATCTCTCTTCACTTCCTTTTCGTTATACAAAAGCAGAGATTCTAATGCTTACCTTCATGCACTCAAGTTGCTAGAATGTTAGAAACAAGTTCTTTTGCAGAAAAAAAATAACAAATGAAACATTACGAGTGTTCTATTTTGTTGCCTGCAGGAAACTTTTTGTCAATCACAAGACAGTGGAATGCTAGTGACAAGCTGACTCTTCAGTTGCCCCTAACCTTAAGAACAGAGGCCATAAAAGGTAGCTTAACAGGATAATCTGTGTGCTGATATTTTTCTGTCAGAGCATATATTTCTTAACAAAAAAGTTGTTTTTATTACTGATACTGTTTCTGAACTGAATTCAGATGACAGGCCTGAATATGCATCTACTCAAGCAATTCTTTATGGTCCTTATCTACTTGCCGGTCATTCCCTCGGTGGTGATTGGCACCTTAAATCTGGGGCTAATAATTCAGACTGGATTACTCCTGTTCCTGCCAGTTACAATAGTCAACTAGTTTCTTTTTCCCAATCCTTTGAAAATTCAACTTTTGTTTTGGCAAATTCAAACCATTCTCTTAGTATGCAAAAGCTTCCTAAATCTGGGACTGGTTTGGCTCTTCAGGCAACTTTTAGGCTTGTCCCAAGAGAATCTTCCTCAAAGTTTTCAACATTAGCAGATGCTAAAGATAGATCAGTGATGTTAGAACCATTTGATCTTCCTGGAATGAATGTGGTTCACCAAGGAGCAGATAAACCTCTTCTCATTGAAGATTCTTCCAATGGCAAGCCATCTTCTGTTTTTGTTGTGGTACCAGGATTGGATGGAAGAAATGAAAGCATTTCTTTGGAATCACAGAGCTTGAAGGGCTGTTATGTGTATAGTGGTTTGAGTTCTAGTGCAGGAGTGAAGCTCAGATGCAAATCTGATTCTGATGCTAAGTTTAACGAAGCCACAAGCTTTATTTCTCAAAAGGGATTGAGCCAATACAATCCTATCAGTTTTGTGGCTAAAGGCGTAAACAGGAACTTTCTTTTGGAGCCATTGTTCTCATTCAGAGATGAGTATTACACAGTTTATTTCAACATTGAAGGTTGATACAAGTTCTTCATTTCACTTTAAAAAATAAACACTGTAAAGGTTAAAGTCATCATTATTCAATTAATGAATATAGTTGATGAATATCTTCTAGTTTTTTTAGCTTTGTTATTAATTAAATTAATACTCAGCTGCAGTAGAATCATGACCTTTCTGTTTGTTATTTTTGTTTTAGCCAAATTCTTTAACTTGGGTTTGGATATGTTTTACATTAAAATTTAAATATACCTTATTTCTTTTTTTAAATAGTTTGGTTATATAACGCAATTCAAATTTATTAAATTTTAATTACTTAGTTTAAATTACTATTAAAAGAAAAATATATATTAAACAATTATTAATAATTCAATAGTATTAATATTCATAATTTGTTTTATTCCATTTTAGTGTTATTTTTTGGTTAAAATATGTTTTAGATCTTTTCAACTCTCATTATAACAAAGTGTTTTTCTAATTGGTGTTAACAACAACTATTTTTTAGTTAATGTCAATATTAATTTATTTATGGTGATATTGATCGGGAGTTATTTTATTTTGTTAACTTTTTTATAGATGTCAAGTGAGAAATTTTCTAACTAATATTGGAAAAAAAAATCAGAACAATTTCTGTTAATATTATAAAAAGAAAAATCTTACAAACTATTTATAAAGAATAACATTCTTTTTTTATGAAAATATGATTGCAGACATAAACAGAAAAATAACTATTAAAAAATTTAGTTCAAATTCATGAAAAATAGTTTCTCTATCTAATATGATAAGAATAAACAAACTCTTACTTTTTTAGGTCATTTTGACCTTCAAGTTTTAGATTTTTTTCTTTCAAATTTCTTATCTGGAATGACATAATTTATTATAAACCATTTCAAATATTTTAAAAAGAATATATTACCTTCTTAATATTTTCTTTTGACATGAAGGAATCATTATCACAATATTCAAAAGTGAATTAAACATACTATATATTATCAAATATGAATCACAACCAATTTAAACAATTTAAATGTCCAAGATGCCAAAAATTGAAAATTTTGACTCAGTTTTTTTCAAAATTATTTTGATTCAATATCTCATGGGTTTGACTCAACATACTTTTCAAAATTATTTGGACACTATTTTGTGGATTTAAAAATAATAATCTAAATTGTAAAATTTGAAAGTAATTTTTAGTTTCCAAATTGCTTTTATATTTCAAATTCTGTAATGTGAAAGACATTCTTTTAGAAAGAAAAAAATGACTTTCAGATTTTACAATTCAGAAAGAGCAAAAGGGAAAAATATTATGAAAATCCAGGAAAAAACTCTCTTGACAATTTTATAAATCTTATAGTTACTCTCCGTAAAAAAAATATATATATATTTGGAGACCGTTTCACAAATACATTTATTCTAAAATAATGCATACATAAATCCATGCATCACATTCTTAATGCCAATTTGAAAACACAAATAACCAAATCCACGTCGATATAATTAAAAATGTTATTTCACTAAATCTTAAATGGTTAGAAATTAAAGTGAATTTAAGTTTTAATATAAGTATAAAAGAAAAAGATGAATATGAAAAATACTCATAAACTTGTTATGTTTTGAGTTTGGTGGTGTCTGATTAGTATCCGATAGATACCTTTGAAACGAAAATTGGTCAAAGTTGGAAACGGTATTATCTGTAGATAAAAAAGTCTCCAAAATGCATGTTAACAGCTAAATTCAGTGATTCATGTCGCCACTGCTTCTTTCACGTGTACTGTCTCCAAATTCATTTTTCCATTCTTCACAATTAATAACTCTGCTACTCTCTAAATAAAAAATGCTCCCTCATTTTCTAATAATCTACTTTACTCTTACAAGAGGTTGGTCAACCTCATCAGCGTGATTCTCTTTGCACACACATGATAACAAAATATAATAAATTCCCCAAATCACATGAACCTTTTCAATCTAAAAACCATACACCAAAAAAAAAAACGCAACTAAACCGGAAATGAAATCCAAAATCTGAGTTAATAATCATCACTTCTAATTAAACATTGGTTCACTTGGTGATCTTAACATGATACATGACACGCACGTGCATGGATCATGGAAGCCTTCTGCTTTATTTTACAGAACCAAATAAAGTGACATAGTTAAGAATCGACACATTCATGATTAATTAACAAGCTTTCAGTGGCTTTCCACAGAGGCAATCGTTGTAAGCGAACGACGACGCATCGGTGTTACTGTAGGCGTTAGGAATTGGGCCGCAGAGGTGGTTGTGGCTAAAGTCCACGTACCCAATATACGAAGCAGAAGACATTGATTTGGGTATTGGACCCTTGAGGTTATTATACGATAAGTCCAGTAACGTGAAATAGCATGAACCCCCAAACGCGTCGGGTATACTACCCTCCAACATGTTGTGGCTCAAGTTCAACTCGTTAATACTCGACCCTAACAGGCTCCTTGGTATGCATCCCGAAAGCCTGTTGTTATCCAACTTCAACGTTGACAGAACCGCCATCCGGCCCAAACTTTCAGGAATGGGCCCGGATAAATGGTTATTTGATAGATCAAGATCAACCAGACGGTATATGTGACAGATTGAAGCCGGGATAGGCCCACTAATTTGGTTTCCGCTAAAAAAGGCCCGACTCAGCATCTGAAGCTGGCCCATGTTCTGCGGGATGGGCCCGGTGATCTTGTTGTTACGAAGGTCCAGATGCGTCAAACCTGTCAAGCTCGTCAACGTCGCCGGGATTTCGCCGGCGATGAGGTTATCGGCGGCGCTTAGGAGGCTGAGATACCGAAGCTTCCCGATGTCGGCGGGGAGAGTGCCGGAAATGTGGTTTCCGGTGAGGTCGATGATGCGGAGGAAGGAGAGGGAGGAGATGCAGCGCGGGATCTCGCCGGAGATTCCCTGCCAGTCGGTGATGATGAGGGTGGAGAGGTGAGTGAGCTTGCAAATCTCTGGCGAGATGTAACCGGACATGTTTTCCGGACGGTAAGGCTTCTCGAACGTGGTGTAGACTGGACCGGCGCGGAGGCTGATTTCGGCGACGCGGCGAGAGTCGCGGTCGCAGGAGACGCCGCGCCAGTTGCTGCAGCAGTCGGTACCGGTCCAGGAGTTGAATATTCCGTCGCGAGATTCATGGAGAGCGGATTTGAAGTGTAGCAGCGCGGCCAGGTCCGACGGCGAACACGAGCGAACTGCGGAGGAAAATGCGAGTAGTAACAGCAGCGTTAGCGACGTGAACCAGATTCCAGCCATTGTGGTTTGGGAAAGGAGGGAAAGAGAAAGTTCAGAGATGCGCGAAGCCTGCATGCATGAGAGTTATCGACCTGACATGGGTATTTATAATGTCAACTTGATAAGTATCTGTTTACTGAATCTCACGATCTTGCTCCTTTCGTAAAACTTTTTATTTATTTCAAGTTTTAATTACAAAATAATTAGTATTTAACATAATAAAAAAAATTGCTGCTACAATGCTCATCAGCAGAATTTAATAATTGAATAGGGAATCCTGCTCCTGCTACTGCACCCTTCGGCTTAGTCAACTTAATTTTTTTCATCGAATAATTCAATAATTGAATGAAAACTCTTTGGCATAGTCAACCTAATTTGTTTTCTTGGGATATCGACACACGAGATGTGTCTAATGTAACTAGTACCACATTTAAAAAAATATATAAAAAATAAATTTATATATACTTCAACCTTTTTATTTTTCTGCAATATTACTAAAAATACACAAAAACTATTTAGCTTTACGACATTCATATTTGTTGTATTTTTATTGAATAAAACAAATATATACATATGTAGTAGAATTTATTCGCTTAGCTTATCTTGTTTTGTATTATTGAGGAAAACCGACCATGAAGTATAGAGTATAAATTTTCCATAAGAGCTTGTCTGGAGATTCTATTTCAGTGTTGTTTAAATATAATATTAATGGTTACTTCCAATAACATTAATGATAGACAGGTAAACTAAAAATGAATTAATGATAAAAATGGGACTCAAGTTGACATTTTAGGAAGACATAAAATTTAGTAAACACATAGACTACCACTTAAGCCAATATTTTGGTCAACATGTTTGATTACTGAAAGACGAAGGAAACTTCCAAAACCCTATAGCGTTGCGTTTTTAGGTATGGATCCGTGTTTAAAGGAAAATTAATTTGTCGCCACGTTCCTTGTAGCAGGATTTGCCCCTTTTTCTGAACTTTTGAAGTCACCATCACAATTCAAAAAATACTAGCTCACACTAATGAATGTGCAGTAGCTAAGACTTTAAATCCAAACATATAACCAAAATTAATAATAAAAAAAATGGATATTCAATCTTTTAAACCATTTCATATTCTCAATTACTCCAAACCCTAACTTTTTTAATAAATTGTGGAGATATTTGTTTCAACAAATAATGAGTTAAGAAACTTAACTTCAGTCCATATTTGTAAAAAAAAAAAATACTAAAATGATAAATTATCAAGATAAATAAACATTTAACTTTTCCGCCTTTAAACCGTTTTTTGTGGTGATTTACATTTAAAACTTTCTAAGAAACTAATTTTAGCAAATGCGGGTCTACTCCATAAAACAAAAACACAGTCCTTATGTTCGCCTTCACTTATGTATAGACTACCTGTATACGTATTTGTGTTTATAAGTGATAAAATAATTTAGTGATTAAATAGAAGAAAAGAGAAAAAAAGATCTTGGATTCAATCCCTTGTTATTTAAAGGGTAAAATTAAAAGAAAAGAAAAATAAAGACATAAAACAGATCGAATCCTCCTTTATTTATAGTGAGAGTATAAACTTCTATTTCATGGTTATTCATAATATTTTTATCAAAAAATCATATTAAAGTATAAGTAATCTTATTTAAATGAAAAAAAAAACATTTTTTACGTAATAAAACGAGTATGCATTAAGTAAAAACGAAAAGTGAGAATAGCCACAAGTTACGAAATTTTAAATTTATAAAATCAATTAAATTTTAAGAATAATTTCAAATTTCAGTTTTTTTTTTTCAAAAGAACAACTGATATTGCAAACTATTTTTTTTTTATAAACCAAAGCAACTAAAATATTAAAAAATATTTTTTTTCCTAACAATAAACCTTAGAAGGAAAACCAAGGACGCAAAAGTAAAAGAAAGAAAGCGCGTAAAATGAAAAAAATAATAATGTGTTAAACTCTGCGAGCAAATACAAAGATATCTTTGAAGTAATTAATTATATCATAAATATTGTACTCATACATATATATAGCTGTTAAAATCGGTTGGAATCCGCGAGCCAAACCGGTTCACGACAGGTTCGGATCGGGTTGGATTGGGTTAAAATTTTTTTACAAATTTCAATACGGGTTGATTTTTGACCCAGCTCATCTGGGTTGAACCCGTGGTGAGCCGGGTTGGCTCACCAACCCACAGATAAAAGAGTCACACAAGTGTTTTTATTTATTTTTATTAAATTGGGTTTTACATTTGGGTCATGTTAAATTGTTTTTTTATCCAACACATAAATAATTTGTATTTTTTTTATTTTGGTTTGTATTTGGATTATATTAAAGTTTATTTAGACTTTAATTGAAATTACAATTTAGTTTTGACTGAAAAAAAAATAATATTTTTTTAATTAAGTAAACCCGTAAGCCAACCCGTGGTGGGCCGGGTCGAGGTTGAATATGATTCATTACATTGTTAGCGTAATCATTAATAATTCATTATATTTTTAATTTTTATTTATATTTATATTTATGTTCTTTATTATAATAAAATAAATATATTTATTTCAATTTTTTTTATCCTTCAATTCATTTTTTTTTACTTTACATTCTTTTAGTTTTAATGATCTAACCCAAACAAACATATATGCATTAGAAGAGGATATTATTATTCTTTATTTCTTTTAATTTATTATCAATATTCTGCACTTTTTGTATAATTTACTAAGGAATTGGTACTAACGAATACGAAATCCATCTACCACAATGTTGACATATGATCGTACATCAATAATAAAATAAAGCGCAAAATAATATTGACAAAATGAATACTATTTTTGTTATATTAATTAAGAAATTAAAAATATTAAAAATCATAATTGCATCATTTTAAATTTTAAAATAGCTAAAATTAATTAAATATGTTTAATAAAATATATTAAAAAATCTGAACAGCATAATCCAAAAAGTTTGTAAAAAATGTTGTTTTCAAATAAACCTTTAATGGGCTGGATCCTACAATGCACGCAACTCACTAGCCCAATAAATTGATCGTGGTCCCGTTATATAGATAGTTACTACGACAATGATATATATATATATA
>Ga0214542_1002570_pt1 | contig 37468 bp, 22 predicted proteins | sample CNSS1metaG_FD_160096 | JGI IMG/M metagenome (GOLD analysis project Ga0214542, IMG submission 160096) | Root nodule microbial communities from cowpea collected in UCLA plant growth center, Los Angeles, California, USA - CNSS1 | ecosystem: Host-associated > Plants > Roots > Nodule | place: USA...
CTTAGGGAATCAAAAATAACAAACACAAATGAAAGGGATGAAGGATTAGTGAACTTCCTTTTTAAACATGCTTAGTCTTCTTAAGCATGTGCCTTCATCCTTGGTTGGGGTCAATCCTTCATCACAACACTAAACTATTGATGCACTGAAAAGTGTTTTCGAAAGTGGGAAAAAGTTCTATAAATAAAGCTTCAAAAGTTAGGTCAAGAAACTGAAAAGACAGGTGTTCCAACTGCCAGATATAATCGATTATCATAAGTGATAATCGATTATTTCATAGCATTTCCTAAAAACAATATTCTTACACTCATAATCGATTTTCTATAGAGATAATCAATTATCAGAGTGACTTTTCTGAAAACTGATTAAAACTTAGGATAATCGATTATCATAAGTGATAATCGATTATCACAATGCATTTTGTGAAAATAAAATTGTTCCAAAACAAATTAAGTGCTAGTTGCAATTTTATGAAGTTCTAAGCTAATTTAAACTACTCAATACAAAGTAATTTATTATTAAAAGGCTTTAAACAATAATTAAATGGTCTTCAAATTATCTTCCAATATTTGCTTTGTGGTTCGTTGCAATTTTCATCATCAAAACCTTTTTAACTAAACTCTTCCTATTTTGCCAACACTCAACATTCTTGGGACTCCTCATGTTAATCACAACTTGATATTTTTCAAGATTCTCTTTGATGTCCCTATGTGTGAGCATGAAGCCAAGACTTGCCGCCATCTACCCCAAGCATACATTTTTCTGGGTTAAGTCGCTAGTTGTATGATCGTAAAGCTGAAAACATATCAAACATGTCTCATGAATGTTGAGTAGGGATGAGGGATTTGACCACCATGTCATTTACATGTACTTCCACGCTCTTTCCAATAAGAAGTTTGAACACCTTGTCCATAAGTCTTTTATATGTTGCTCCAACATTTGTTAGGCCAAAAGGCATGACCTCAAAGTAGTAATTAGCCTCCTCTATGATGAAGGCAATCTTCAACTTATCCCCTTCATCCATGGGAATCTAATTGTAGCTTGAGTAGGCAACTAAAAGGCTCAATACATTGTGGTTGGAAACTCCATCAACCATTCTGTCGATACTGGGTAGTCGATAGGCGTCTTTAGAGCATACTTTGTTGAGGTCCACACATTTCAGTCGATTGAAAAACAAAAACAAAAAATTGATTTGTTCCTACAATATGATTCAATGGATTGAAATATTAAATCAACAGACTAATATTCTAGGAAATTCTGAAGAAAACTGCAAATAATGATAATCACTCAAACAACAAGCATTACCATATAATATTGGTTCCAATTGATATATCAAACTTAGTTGCACCACTAGATTACATCAAATCACACACAAACCTTACAAAGATTTTTTAAACAAGTTTTCTTGAAGATTAAATGAAGAACAAGGTAAGGAAGAAAGAATCACACAATGATTTTTATACTAGTTCCCTCAAATATGAGCTACATCCAGTTTATCAGGATAACCTGAGCCTGACAATGCACTATATAAAAAGAATTACACAATCTCACAAAGATTACACTTTTCAATTAAAAAACACAAGGATTCTTGAATTTTACAAGAATCCTAATCCCTGCACAACAAGATGCCACTTGTAGACCTGGAATCACACTAGGAAACACCTAGAAGCGAAGGAACAACCAAACCTTGGTGATTGCTTTCCCTAGCCAATCAAAATGCATCCTTCCTTGCTTTAAAAACCAAGCAAAACTCGCTCCAAAATTCAAAAATCTTCACTCACGAGCTGCATACTATGTAACCAGAGGAAGGGAGTTTTCCAAATTGGTTTCACTGTTTTTGATCTCTAAAATCATAGAACTCATCCAACTCTCTAAAAAACTAGCTTATATAGTCCGCACATAAGTGAATTTAACAGGTTGATTTATCCATACAATATGTTGATTTCACTTAACTGTTGATTTCACTTAACTTAAGTGAAATCAGCCAATTACATAATAATTCAACTGATTGAATACATTCATACTAGAACGATATGCAATAATCGTTTTAACCTGTTAAAACCCTTTTTAACATATTGAAAAGATAGACAAAAGATGAAAGACATCTACATTATGTCATATAGTCTACGAATTGAGTCCAATCTTCAAGCTTTGTGATCCTAATGTCAATTTCAGATTCAACAACCCCAAACTTGATCAACAACGCATCACTTCAATTCTTCATTAAGTTTTCATCAGTCTTATATGATCATATGCCCTTGCTTCATCAAATCCATGCACTAAGGTCAATTATGCTAGCATGTAGTTGCGACGATATCTACAATGTTTCTTCATGTTGATATTCGATTGTGTTCAGGATTTTCAGGGTGGTGGAATGAGATTGTTAAAATCTTTTCGTCACGCTTAGAATTTAGCAAACTATCCAAAATCCCCCTAATGAAGTATAGGGAAACCTTGGGTATCAAATCCATGGAAACGGTGCATGTTAAGCCTAGCTTGCACAATTTAGTCTTACTAAAAGATGAAATAAAACTAATGCAAAGGGAAAAAGAAATAAAATCAAAAAGTGTAGAATTAACTCAATTTAATCTAATTTAAATGCATGATGACAACTAAACATTATATGCATGAGTGCAATGCATATCATTGTAGATTTTTATTTATTCGATTGCAATATAAACTTCCTTGAGGATCATCCTACCTAAAACAAAAATTTCTTAATGAAACTTGACTATGAAGCTTAATTACAAAATCAAGAGTGTTGAATGTGATACACTTGACTAGGACAAAGTTCTCATCACGATAGAAAACTTAATTCAATGCAGATAATTGAAACAAATGAATGATGATGAAGGATGAAATGGGAAAATAAGCTACTAGAAATATATGACTCCAAATAACAAGTAGAACTAGAATGCATGAAATGGAATAAAATGAGAATATGTGTGAATTGTGATAACAGAGAAAAATGAGCAAACAGTAGAGAACAACCACAATATAACAGTAGAGTTATCAGTTACATTCTCATCAAATTGACTTTAGACACAAAAATAAATTCCAAATGAGAATGATAATCACTTAAGCATAGACAACCACCATATGTAAGGCAAGCTCTTTGGACAGAATTGAGTTCCCAAGAACAACTCAATCAATTAGGTTCCTATCTAGGTGCAATGAAGATGTGGTATGAATTATGTATGTAGATGCAAGTGCACAACTGAATGTGCATGGAGATTAGCAATTTAAAGTACTATACATAAATAAGAAATTGAAATAGAGATGCAATGTAAATGCCAAATGATTATGAAAAATGACAATAGAATGTTAATGAAGGACTTCAAATAAGTCTAGAATGCTAAACTAAAACTATGAATGCTATGCATGAGTTGAGATAGGTCTATGTTCTAAAAATGATTAGTATATTATGCACTTCTATTATGAACAAGGAAAGTAACATAGTTTAGTTATTTCATATGCATGGAAATAAAATTCCCTACCACAATCACTAACATAATGCATGATCCTAAACCGCTTAGTGCAATATATTCAAGCTAAGATATGGACAATGAACTGATGCAGGATCATAGGACAAAAAAAATAAAAATAGTAACCACAAACTATGCGATGACAAAAATAAATATAATGCAAGGTAAATTTTAAACTCAAAAGTGATTTAGTGATTTTACTATGCTTCCTCTACCTTGAAAAGACATCTCAAAGATTGTGGCCAGTTTGGGGTCACATAGATTCCTAAAAGGAACCAAAATTGTGTGCAGATTTGTGAACCATACTTAAACACTATCTAAGCACCACAGCTAGAACACAAGCATGAAAAACCATAACACGTAACTTAAAGTAAATCAAAGCAACAAGAATCGAGGAATTTAAAGTAAACAAAATTTGAAACTAAAGAACCAAAAATTGCAAGTGATATAAACAAGCAAATGTAAAAACTGGAAAGTAGAATTGAAACTAAACCATTGTATTTCATTACAAATCAAAAAATTTATACAAGACCAAGAAATTTCTTGAAATTAAATTGGTGAAAGGAAGCTCACTTAGCATAGTCCCAACCACTTTGTGCTCGTGATTGCACAAGTGAAGCTACCTACACACTAAAGAAGACCCTAATCTCTAAAGGCCACTTTGTGCTCGTCAGAAATGGAGAAATCCCCCTTACAATGCACTCTCTCTCCTTCATTCATAAGAACACGAATCGTAGCTCTCATAGTATTTCTCTCTGTCTCGCTCAAAGTACGACTTTCCTCATAAAAACACAATTGCTCCCTTAAAATTCATCAAAGAAAAAATAAAAAAAATCAAATATTTCCAAACCCAATTCTTCTTTGCTGCCGAACCATAATTGCCAATTTCAAACCCATTTTCGGTGGCCTTGATCAACTTGACTTTTCCCTTGTTCGTTCACCACGAATTAGCGACCCTTTCGCTCCATTTTGATCTTCAAATCGTATCCATCCATCATGATCAAAGTTGGCTCCCTTCTCTCGAACTAGGATCTTGCGTATCAGATTGTAGCATCAAGCTCGCTCTCATCACACTTGATTGTGCATAAGGTTCTGACTTACAAACAAGGTTTGCAACATTAGGTTTGATTCACGAAGGAGTGCTCTTGTGCCTCCTTTGATTAGCATCACAATGGATATGCCACTTAAGTAAAACACACTTTGATGGATGCGTTAAACAATTTAGTTGACCATGGTAGGTATTGATCTAAAAATAAGATAAGATTGGAGTCAAGGGTTTAAAACTTAAAATAGCAAAAAGAAATGGCCTCCTGTCATACTGATTTTATTAAAAATAAAGTTTAAAAAGAAAAAGATTATGTACAAAAAAAATACTCTTAAAATTAACCTTTTTATCAAAATTTTCTGAAAAACTCTGTTTATCTAACCTATCAACAAAAAATAATTAAATAAAGACAAAAACATATTCATTTAAACTTAAACAAAACTTTTAGAAACGAAAAATAAGCAAAATTAGAGTGCTAATAGAGGTTCGTCTGCAACTCTTCCTCCAACGCACAAGACCTAGGAGTGTTCAAAGGTGTAGACCGTGAAAACCATGTAGGCTTGAGCTCTCTTTGGAGGAACCCACTTTTTTATGCTATATCTTTGTGAGCCCCTTTCTTTTAGTCAACATGGTCTTGGCTCAAATCTTGTTTTTATATTCTCTCCTCTCTTCTAGCCGCATAAACTTATGGGTGATGTCATGCACAGATTGTCAACGATTGGTCCCAGCCTTAGTGTCATGATCATGTAGTGCAAAACCACTTCAAGGTTTAGGTCCCTAATCTTCAAGGCACTTTGTCGAACCTGTCAGTGAAGGTTCTTATAGACTATCCTTTCTCCTGCCTGACATTGAAGAGTGTTAGGGAGGTGAGATGATAGTGTCGACTAGTGGCAAACTACATCGTGAAATACGACGTCAAGGTATCAAAGTAGTCAATGGAGTAGGGGATAAGCGGGTAAATCACTCTAGTGCTGGTCTTTTCAAGTTTGTTGGAAAGGCCATGTACATAACGACATAGTCAGTCGAATATAGATAGACTTGAGTGATATACATGACAATATACTCGTTTGGATCAATGTTATTATGATATTGATAAAAAGTGAGGGCCTTCCACTGACTAGAGAGTGGGGTATCCATGATGCCATCAACAAATGGATGTTGGTGATTTCCTCTTGCTGTCGAGGAGTTATTTGTTGCCCATTAAGTTTTATAGTCGCTTTCCCCTTGCACTTCACAAACAAATCGAAGGTGGTATACAACACTTTGCACTAACCTTGCATTCTTGGGGATATCCTTTTCCTTTCCCTTGTCGGTTACTAATTCAACCTTGACCCTCCATTTTAGGCAGACCTTCTCTTATCTTAACACATCAGCTTTTCAGTACTAGCCTTTTTGAACTCTACGAACTCTTGCTGCATTCCCTTCTAACATCGCGACTATGTTAGTCGAGGAGGGTCCTGAACCTACTTCCTTCACTCTGACCATCCAACTCTTTGTAGAAACCATAAAACTCTTTTCTTCACTAAGCATACATCAATCCCGCGGTGGGCGCCAATTGTTCTTACGGTGCTGAATATACTCTACAAAGACTCAACCTCTAAGCACTCCAAGTTTTAGGGATATTTGTCCTCTCCAAGGATGCTCAAACTCTCCTAGCCGAACAGGGATTGTGCCTGCAAAAGACACTCTAACGCTCAAGTCAGCCAAATGCATCAAAAGGTAATAAATGTGGTGATTAATGAATGTAATTAATGTACCTCGTGTATTGTGTTATTTATACTATGTTATGGCCTTTTTATTTGGATGGGCTTGGCCCAAGTGGCTAATTACCTTGATTAGTCTTTGGTTAACCCTCTACTTAATCATACCTTAATCACGATCTTAATTTAGTCAACTCGGTTAACATTTTCCAAATGCTAGTTTTGCTTGGCCAATATGTATTCCGCCAATTTGTCATAATGTTGGATCATACCATGAAGGCCAAGTACATCTAGACATGGATGACAGAGGTGTATTCGAACATCTGAGGAATACTCCTAGTTGTCCTATATGTAGCGGACCAAGCTGTCACATTGCATGTCATACCATAAGGACTGAGTACATCTAGGCGTGCATGGTTAAGATACCCTTACATATACATGATACATAAATCCTTACACTGGGTACTCTCTGATAGATAATCTTCTATGTTCTTCATATGATAATTATGATTTAGAGCCAATAAATCAAATTCCCTTCTTATAAATCTTTTCTAATAACTTTTTCAGAGAGGAGCGTGAAACCCTAGAGTTGTGGGTTCACCCATGGCAACAGCTCAAGAATGGAGTGGCAAGCAAAGACGAGCAATAATTTCTCTGTGAGAGAAAGGGACACACACATGAAGAAGGAAAACATGTATGGGAAATCATAAACTCTTTGATTGATCTAATTCAGTTTTAAAAAAACTTAAATAAAAAAGAACATGAATCTATCTTAATTAGGTTCCATGAAACTCTCTCAAAGGTAACCATAAGCTACAAGTTGTTACCTTTCTAACTAACCCTAACCTCCTACTCCAACATCCCCCCTCAAGTTGGACTATGGATGTTCAACAAGCCAAGCTTGGAGGTGATGGTGTGATATTGACGACGATGGAGGATTTTGGTGAAATCGTTTACAAGTTGTTCTTCTGAGCATATAGGAAGAAGATGGAAGAGGTTGAATTGCACCTTTTCACAGACAATGTGACAGTCAATATTGAGGTGCTTAGTGCGTTCATGAACGCTTTTGTAATGGGCGATGTGGCGCGTGAATTTATTGTCACAATACATAGTAGCAGTGTGTGTTGGTTCAATTTGAAGATCACGAAGGAGGTAGCTTAACCATTGAACTTCACATGTTGTAGGGGCTAGGGCTCGATACTCTGCCTCAATGGAAGGCCTGGTGATGTGACCCCAACAAGCCCAAATGCACCTTCAAGCCCCATTTCAAGTGCAAGCCCACTTAAAAGTCCAATTACAAGATCAATGATGAAAAAGATTCAAAAGGGTCTCCCATTAGATGATCACAAATTCAATGGGCTTCTGACATTATTTACATGGGTCAAAGAGATCACAAAGACTTGAAGAAGTGCATGTAAATTTAGTAGTGTAGATTTAAATTGGGCCATTGTTTCGACTTTGCTTTCAATAATGCATAAGACAAAAACATGTTGATTGAGATACACATTGGGCTCGGCCCAATTTTTGCTATGCCTGGTCGAAAGCATCACTTAGTGCAAGGAAGAAGAGCTCACGGATTCATCACACCTTCATCCAAGGGCTAAGAGACTTGGCTTCCTTTTCAAGCTAGGATCTCACGGCCAAGATCAAGCTTTCTTCTCAAAGCTAGCATCAAAGGCCAAGATGCTTTCTCCTTCTCATCCAAGGGCCGTGATTCGTCATGTGTAATAGCTTGAGTATAAAAGCCTTAATTTTTCAGCATTGTATTCACTCTTGAATTTTATGCAATAGATGCTAATTGAGTTGAGATCACTCCTCCTTCTATTGCCTTGAGAGTCACTCTTTCTAGAGATTTCCTCTCTCTACCTCTAGCCACCTTCCTTAGGCTAGCATTGGTTAGGAAATCCTATCACCTCCTTCACCTACCATAGCTTGCAAGTGCCTTCAAAACTTGCCTCCACTCACTCATCCAATTTTTGCTGCACCATGGAATTCTACATGTACCTTTGGAGCTCCACCATAATGGTATTAAGAGCCATCAAACCATGATTTCTAGCACGCTTTGCTAAGGTTCTTTCCTAGTCTTGTGTTTCCTTCACTTTTCCATGTTGTATCTCATCTTCTTCTTCTTCTATTTTTTTTCTCTTTCACTTTTACCGTTCATTTTCCATTCCATTGTGTTTCTATTGTGTTTCTCCATTGATTCCATGCAACTATGAGACTACAAGAGTGCTCTACACTCTATTTGTAGATTTCCATGCTTGTTGTGGTTCACATCATTTACTAGCTTTCCTTTAAATTTCAGCACCATTTTATTGATTCTATAGTGTTTCTTGTCATTTTAATCGGTGAAATCTTCATTGTTTCTCAATTTCTACCGTTTAAGTTGTGTTCTATGTCTTATTCTTCATTTGTTTACACGTTTACTTCCTTTTCCACCATTTAATTTCATCATATTACTGTTTGTGGTGCATGAAACTGAGCCACCATCACATATAAGCGCAATGATGCGTGGTCTATGCGTGTGGATGTGTTGGACAATTTTCTTGCTAGTTTTAAACCATTTTCACCATTGGTTTTAGTGCCTTAGTGTGTTGAGATGTTCATCCTTCATCTATGCTTCATTCTAGATCATAATCATGCTTCAATCATCTTGATTTTTCCTTGAACATCTTCAAAATTTAGTTCACCATTCTGCTCCAGTTTTCAATTTTTTTCCAGTGCACACCTTCTGTTTGAGAGATGTCAGAGGTGACTCAATGTCCCAAATTTTAATCTGATTGTTGCTTCGAAAAACTAAGTCATAGACGAAAATTCTACAACAAGAGTCATTCAATTATCTTGAGAATTCAATTCTATACAAATTTTTGAAGTAGAAGCAATTTTTTTGCGTTTTTCAGTATAAATCTGCTGCTGTTTTCACTTGTGTTCTTAAAACTTTTTTCACACTTTGTCTTAAGTTCTAGATCGTGTCAATCATGAGCACTAGAAGGGCTACACGTGCAAGGGTGCAAACCCAACAAAATTCACCACCACCCACACAACATAACACCAGTGCGGATGATGAGGGAGATGTTTCCCCTTGTGTGCTTCACAATCTTACCAAAGAGGTGAGTGACATCAAGGCTCAAATGGCTGCCATGCAAGCCAATTTACACTTCATATCTGAGCAATTAAGGAATCCTCCACCCACTCACCGTGCTTCTCCTAGATCTTTTCGTCCCCATCAAGACATCACCATGATCTTAGTGGCGAGGAGGAGGACTTACAACGCCCCTTTCCAAGGCAATCTCCCCACACTAGGAGACAAAGGCGTGTTCCTCTTCACCCCAAAGACACAAGAATAAAATTGCCTCCCTTTAATGGAAAAGACAATGTTGAGGCATATCTAGATTGAGTGACAAAAGTTGAACAACTATTTGACAGCCACATGGTTGAGGAAGAGAGAGGTGTTTCTCTTGCTGTCCTCAACTTCTAAGGCCATGCCTTAAATTGGTGGACAACCCTTGTCCTCCAAAAAAGAAAAAAAGGCCTTCCCAAGATTGAATATTGGCTTGATCTCAAAGAGGCCCTCCATACTCGCCATGTTCCTTCATACTACAAAAGAGAGCTTATGGATAAACTCCAACGACTCCAGCAAAGAACCATGTCCGTGGAGGAATATAGGCAAAAGATGGAGTTGTACATCTTGTGGGTTGGGATAAATGAGGAACAGGATCTAACCATTGCTAGGTTCTTGAGTGGTCTAAACTACAACATAAGAGATAGAGCCATGTGATGTAATTCCAATGGAAGCTTGTCATATTCTCTTAGGTAGGCTGTGGCGATTTGACAGCAAAACCACACACCATGGCCATACTAATGAGATCACCCTCCAACATCACTCCAAAACTTTTATGTTGCATCCCCTCACTCCTACTTAAGTTACTATTGACCAAGCTCAAATGAGAGCTAGGAGGGAGGAAGAAAGTTCCACCAACTCTTCTAAATTATCCAAGGATTCTAAGACAAAGGTAGAGGAAGTCTCTCCTTCTAAGGATGTTCATCATGAAGTGTTTCTCACTCATAAAACTCTTTTACAAACTCTTCATGTTGAACACCTTTCCTACCTTTTGCTTTGTCATGTTGTCCTTACATGTATCCAACATCCTTCACTTAAGGATCTACTTCCTTCTGTCTGTGCTCTTCTCCATGAATTTGAGAATCTTTTTCCTAAGGATGGTCCCTAAGGCCTCCCACCTTTTAGAGGAATAGAGCACAAGATTGATTTTATCCCAGGGGCCAGTCTCCCTAATAGACCAGCCTATTGGACAAATCCAATTGAGAATAAAGAGATAGAGACTCAAGTGACTAAGTTGTTAGACAAAGGATGGGTCCAAAAGAGTCTTAGTCCTTATGTTGTTCCCGTGTTGTTGGTGCCCAAAAAGGATGGCAAATGGTGCATGTGTTGTGATTGTAGGGCCATCAACAACATTACCACAAAGTATAGGCACCCCATCCCTAAACTAGATGATATGTTGGATGAATTGCATGGAGCAAAATGTTTTTCAAAATAGACCTCAAGAGTGGTTATCACCAAATTCGTATTCCCAAAGGTGATGAATGGAAAACCGCTTTCAAAACTAAATTTGGTCTATATGAATGGTTAGTCATGCCTTTTGGCCTAACCAATGCTCCTAGCACATTCATGCGACTAATGAATCATGTCCTACGGGATTGTTTGGGGAAGTTTGTGGTTGTTTATTTTGATGACATTTTAATTTATAGCCATAGCTTCAATGTTCATCTAGGACACCTCAGGGTAGTCCTTTCTCTCCTTCGCGACCATTAACTTTATGCCAACATAGACAAGTGCAATTTTTGTGTAGAGAGTGTCATCTTTCTTGGGTTTATGGTCAATAAAAGTGGGGTTCATGTTGACCCCGAAAAAAATCAAAGCCATCCAAGAATGGCTTGTGCCAAAAAATATTAGGGACATTCGTAGCTTTCATGGGCTAGCTAGCTTCTATAGACGGTTTGTACCCTACTTCTCCACTATTGCCTCACCCCTCAATGAACTCGTCAAGAAAGACACACCTTTTGTGTGGGGTGATAAGCAACAACAAGCCTTTGATGAGATCAAGGCTAAACTCACCCAAGCACCAGTTCTAGCCCTTCCAAACTTTGAGAAAACTTTTAAGCTAGAATGTGATGCCTCTAGGGTTGGAGTAAGTGTGGTTTTATTGCAAGAAGGCCATCTAATTGCTTACTTCAGTGAAAAACTCAATGGCCCTTCTCGTAATTACCCCATCTACGACAAAGAGTTGTATGCCCTTGTGCGAGCTTTTCATACTTGGAAACACTATCTTGTGTCTAAATAGTTTATAATTCACACTGATCATGAAACTCTCAAGTATTTGAAAAGCCAGCATAAGCTTAATAAGAAGCATGCAAAGTGGGTTGAATTTCTAGAACAATTCCCTTATATCATCAAATACAAGAAAGGGAAATCCAATGTTGTGGCTGATGCACTTTCTAGAAGATATACTCTTTTAGCCAAACTTGGGTCTCAAATTCTTGGATTTGACAATATATGTGAATTGTATAGTCAAGATACCTTCTTTGCTTCCATTTATTCTGCTTGTTTCAATAAGTCCCAAGGCGGCTTCTATATCTCCAATGGATACCTTTTCAAAGAAGGCCGCCTATGCATTCCATTTGGTTCTCACCGTAAACTTCTCATCATTGAGATGCATGAGGGAGGATTAATGGGTCATTTCGAGGTCGCCAAAACTTTGGCAATGCTTAAAGAGATATTCTTTTGGCCCCACATGAAAAGAGAAAATTAAAAACATTGTGCTAGTTGCTTGATTTGTTTACATGCTAAGTTTAGTGTAATGCATGTTGGGATGTATACTCCTTTGCTTGTGGCTTCCACCCCTTGGGAGGATATAAGCATGGACTTTGTCCTCGGGCTTCCAAGAACTTCTACGGGTGTTGATTCCATTTTTGTGGTTGTGGACCATTTTTCTAAAACGACACATTTTATACCATGCCACAAAGTCAATGATGCAAGCCACATTGCAAAGTTGTTCTTTAGAGAAGTGGTTTGTCTCCATGGCTTACCCAAAACAATTGTGTCTGATAGGGATACTAAATTCCTTAGCCATTTTGGAGGACCTTATGGTTTAGGCTTGGAACTCAACTTTCTTTCTCTACTTCCTGTCACCCTCAAAGTGATGGGCAAACAGAGGTAGTTAATAGACCCCTCTCCATATTGCTTAGGGTTGTGCTTAAAGGGAACCATAAATCTTGGGATGAGTATCTTTCGGACATTGAGTTTGCATATAATAGAGTGGTCCATAGCACCACCAAACTCTCACCTTTTGAGGTTGTTTGTGGCTTTAATCCTCTCACTCCACTAGGCTTATTGCCTCTTCCAACTTCTTTTGACTTTGTTCATAAAGAAGGGGTTTCTAAGTCTCAATTTATCAAAGATTTTCATGAGAAGGTTAAAAGTAAAATTCAAACCCAAATGGAAAAGATTGCAAACTCTAAAAACAAAGGTAAGAGAGTTCGGTCATTCAATAAAGGTGACTTAGTTTGGCTTCGTCTAAGGAAGGAAAGATTTCCTCACTTAAGAAAATCCAAACTTCGTCTCCGTGGTGATGGTCCATTCCAAATCATAAAGAAGATCAACAACAATGCTTATCAATTGGATCTTCTAGCTGAATATGGTGTGTATCCTACTTTCAATATCACTGACTTACTTCCTTTTACACGTACTGTAACTGATGACGATGACAACCAAGATTTGAGGGCAAATCCTCTTTAAGGGGGAGGGGATGATGTGACCCCAACAAGCCCAAATGCACCTTCAAGCCCCATTTCAAGTGCAAGCCCACTTAAAGGCCCAATTACAAGATCAATGATGAAGAAGATTAAAAAGGGCCTCCCATTAGATGATCACAAATTCAATGGGCATCTCACATTTTACATGGGCCAAAGAGATCACAAAGACTTGAAGAAGTGCATGTAAATTTAGTAGTGTAGATTTAAATTGGGCCATTGTTTCGACTTTGCTTTCAATAATGCATAAGACAAAAACATGTTGATTGAGATACACATTGGGCTTGGCCCAATTTTTGCTATGCCTGGCCGAAAGCATCACTTAGTGCAAGGAAGAAGAGCTCACGGACTCATCACACCTTAATCCAAGGGCTAAGAGACTTGGCTTCCTTTTCAAGCTAGGATCTCACGGCCAAGATCAAGCTTTCTTCTCAAAGCTAGCATCAAAGGCCAAGATGCTTTCTCCTTCTCATCCAAGGGCCGAGATTCCTCATGTGTAATGGCTTGAGTATAAAAGCCTTAATTTTTCAGCATTGTATTCACTCTTGAATTTTATGCAATAGATGCTAATTGAGTTGAGATCACTCCTCCTTCTATTGCCTTAAGAGTCACTCTTTCTAGAGATTTCCTCTCTCTACCTCTAGCCACCTTCCTTAAGCTAACATTGGTTAGGAAATTCTATCACCTTCTTCACCTACCATAGCTTGCAAGTGCCTTCAAAACTTGCCTCCACTCACTCATCCAATTTTCGCTGCACCATGGAGTTCTACATGTACCTTTGGAGCTCCGCCACTTGGGAATATTTCCTTGTTTCTTGGATTTGCAAGAAACAAGAGAAGAACCCGGGAAGATGTAGAATCCAATTGTGGATTTTTTGGTGTTTTGGCAAGTCCCCCAGTTAAAATCAATGAAAGCTTTCAGTTGGATCTCATTGTCAGTAAGGAAGAACAATCCTTGTGAAAGGTTGGCCTTTATGTATCTTAGGACTTGTTGAATGACAACATAATGATTGACAATAGGTGTCTGCATAAACTGGCTAAGTAAGTGTATACAAAAACAGAGATCAGGCCTAGTGTTAGTGAGATAAGGGATCTTCCCTATAAGTTGTCTATAATACGTGGGGTCTGGTAAAGGTTCAACAACATCATATAGAGCTTTGGTGTCTTTAAGGTAAGGTGTTATGCAAGGTTTGCATCTGAGCATGCCAATTTGATTTAGAATATCCAAGGCTTACTTGTGTTGGCATATGTGTATGCCTTTCTTGGATCTAGCCACTTCAAACCCAATAAAGTATTTGAGATCTCCTAGATCATTGATCTTGAAGGCATTGTTCAGGAGAGCCTTGACATCTTCGATTTCATTCAAGGAATTTCCTGCTAAAATAACATCATCTACATACACCAGGAGAGCTAGAAAATATCCAGAATTATTTTTAACAAAAAGAGAATTGTCATATTGAGATTGAACAAAACCAACAGAGATTAAAAAGGAAGAGAGTTTGTCAAACTACTACATGCTAGCTTGTTTTAGACCATAAAGGGATTTGCGTAGCTTGCACACTTATCCTTGAGTGTCAAGGCTTGGCGGAGGGGTCATGTACACTTCTTCTCTTAAATCCCCATGAAGAAAGGCATTATCTATGTCCAATTGATGTAGATGCCAATTTTTAGTGACAACAATAGCAAGGAGAAGTCTAACTGTAGTTAACTTTGCAACTAAGGAAAAAAGTATCCAAGAAATCTATCCCTTCGACTTGAGTGTATCCTTTTGCCACAAGTCGAGCCTTGTGTTTCTCAATGGTTCCATCTACCTTATGCTTAACCTTGTACACCCATCTACAACTTATAGCAGTTTTGCCTTTGGGTAATGGGGCCAAATCCCGAGTTTTATTGAGTTGTAAGGCCTGAATTTCCTTTTCCATAGCCTTGATACATTCAGGTTGAGTGCAAACTTCATTATAAGAATTTGGTTCATTAGTAGAGGAAATAGCAAGAGTAAAATTTAATTGTTTTTCAGATAAAGAGTGATATGAGAGAATAATAGAGATGAGATAAGGGGTTTTGAGAACATTTTTGAACTCTATATTATTGTGAGAAGAGTTAGAAAGATTGACCTAATGATGATAATCTTTAAAATAATTTGGGATGTGTCTAACTCTGTCAGATCTTCTGATATGTGTAGATTCAGGTTCTGTCTCTATTGTATAATCTATAAGATTTTCTTGTTTAAAAGTATGAACAAAATTTTCTTCAGCCCGTAAATCATAACCAATTTGGGTAATAAGGATATTGTGTTCAGTATGGTTGTAATCATAGAAAACATCATTCAAGATTTCTTTCACCTTTTTTAATGGGATTTCCTATTTTATCCTCACTGTTTACATAAGGAAAACATATTCATGAAAGATAAAATTCCTATTTATGAAAATCTCCCTTGTCTTGATATCTAAAACTATGTATCCTTTCATACTAGCTTTACAACCAATAAAAACACCTTTTCTGGCCCTAGGGTCGAATTTAGTTCTATTATTTTCCAAAGTAGAGCCATAGCAAAGACAACCAAAAACTTTCAAATCAAGGAGAGTAGGAAGGTCACCATGAAATATTTCATAAGGACTTTTATTTTTGAGAGTAGGAGTAGGCAACCTATTTATCAAATGAATAACATGAGAAATAGCATATGTCCAATAAGCTTTAGGTAAGTTAGATTGAAACATTAAGCTACGAGCAACATTCAAAATATGTTGGTGTTTTCTTTCAACAATTGCATTTTGTTGTGGGTTTTCAACATAACTACGCTGATGAGCAATACCATAGTGATTACACAAATTAGTGTAACTAAATTCAGAGCCATTATCAAACCTGATGATTTTAATATCTTTTCCATATTGAATTTTAACATAAGTAATGAAATTCCTTAGCAGGGACCTAGTTTCACCCTTAGAATGCATCATAAAAGTCCAAGTGTGTTTACTTAGATCATCAACAATGCTTAAGAAATACTTATGACCATGAACCAACATAACAGACATAGGACCCCATATATCTACATGTATAAGATCAAAAATAGCAACAAAGGTAGTAGCGCTACGGGGAAGGGGACATTTGTGATGCTTGGCATAATGACATATATCACAGATAGAATTATCCACAGATTGAACATAAGGAAAATTGGTATAGATTTGTTCAATAACCTTGTTTCTAGGATGTCCTAGTCTAAAGTGCCATAAGTCAATATCATTTTTGTTACAATTGAGAGCTAGACTAAAACAAACAAAGTTCTTATTTGATAGAAGAAGAGATTGTAAGTAATATAGGCCATTAATGAATTTAGCATGTCCAATCGTCTTCAAGGTAGGGCTGCTTTGAATCTGGCACATCTTAGAAGAGAAAGTTAAAACACAATTCAAGTCTTTGGTCAAGGTTTGGAAAGATATTATATTGAAAGTAAATTCTGGAATGTAGAGAACATTAAAAATGACAAAATTTTCTGAAAAATTGTATTGTCCCAGCACAATGTATAGTGATAGTAGAAGAATTAGGTAATGTTATGCATATAGGTTTAATTTTATGAAAGGCCACAAAATGTTCTTTATTGTATGTGACATGGTCAATGGCATCAGTGTCTAAAATCCAAGAAATACTACCTTGTTGAGTGGTATAGTTGGTGTGCTTGAGTCTTCCCTTTGAACCTGGTTTACACTGTGCCCTGGTTTTCTGATATGTTCAATGAACTGTAGAAGCTTTTGTATCTGCTAAGGAGTAAATCCAATAGATTCTTGCTTGGCAGTCTTAGAACCATTCCTTGTCAAATCTTCTTTGACATTCATATTGCATGTAGATCGATCATGGTTATCTATGTCTTGATTACCAAAATCCTATCTTTACATGAACCAAGGTGGATACTCGTGCTTAGAATAACACTCATCAATAGTATGGTTCATTTTATGATAGTAGGAGCATTGCTTTCCAACATTGGGATTCCTTCCTCTCCCCCTTCCTTGTCCTCGCCAGCCATTACCACGTCCCTGTGGCTTCTAATTACCTTGTTCAACTTGTTTCGAGCCACTTTGTTTCTCAACAACATTCACAACAGCTTTACTTTCATTTTTATACCTAAGATTGCCATTATTTTGTCTTTCTTGCTGTATTGTGAGGGAAAAAGCACGATTGATGCTAGGGATAGGTTCTATCAATAGGATTTGAGTGCGAACATGATTGTAGGTATCATTTAATCCCTTTAGGAAGAAAATGACATACTCAATCTCTCTGTATTTTAAAGAATTTCTGGACAGATCACACTTGCACTGAATATCACAACTACAATGTGGTATGAGTCTCAAAGACTCCAATTCTTCCCACAAAATCTTTAAGTTTGTAAAAAATTGGGATATATTTCTATCACCTTGGCGAATGGAATGAATCTCTTGAAGCAAGTATGAAATCTTGAAGTAATCTCCCTTAGAAAATCTCTCTTTTAACTCTTACCAAAGATCTCTAGCATTCTCCACGTAGACCACACTTTCATTATTTGTGGCGACAAGGTCTCTATGATCCAAGATAGAACCATCATTTTCGATCATTCCCATGTATCGTACAGGGGATCATCCTTTTTGGGTGCCTTGATACTGCCATCTATGAATTTAATCTTGTTTTTTGAAACAAGACCACATCTCAAATTCCTACTCTAGGAGGCGTAATTGGTCTCATTGAGATTCTGGCTGACAAGAACATGTCCAGGATTCTCTCCTGGATGAAGATAATATGGACTGAGGGGTTGAGGATCTGATCTGCTATCTTTTTCTGTGTAGGTTCTGGGTACCAAAAATGGAGAAAAAGAAGGGGGAAGCAGCGGAAGCAGGCAAGTTACAAACCTGCTCTGATGCCATAATAGCTTTAGTAGAAAGGAGCGTGAAACTCTAGAGTTGTGGGTTCACCCATGGCAGCACGAGAATGAAGTGGAAAGCATTGACGAGCAATAGTTGCTTTGTGAGATTAAGGGGCGCACACACGAGAGAAGGAAAATAGGTATGGGAAATCATAAACTCTTTGATTGATTTGGTTCAGTTTTACAAAAACTTACACAAACAAGAACACAAACCTATCTTAAATAGGTTCGTGAAACTCTCAAGCGATAACCCTAAACTACAAGATGTTACCTTTCTAACTAACCTTAACCACCTACTCTAACATTGTTAAAGAGATTTCTCTATTTTGGAACTAAAAAAAACATGCTTATCACATACTATGTATGCTGGTGTTTGGAATAGAAAGTGGTACGTATAATGGTGTTTGGCATAGAAAGTGAAGATGATAAAAAATGGTCAAAAATATCAGTACTGTGTATAAGAACACTCTCCTACTAAAGTTAATAACAATCTTCACATCAAATATAAGCATGAAACAAATGCACAATGTTGGTTGCACTTCTAGAACAAGGGTGGGTTGGTTTTCCGTGATTCCCTGTTATGGAAAAAAAAAAAAAAACTCATTTAGCATGGTTTAAAAAGTAAAGCAAGTAGGGTATAATATTCAAAGCTCTTGCTATCCCTGGTTTAAAATGGGCAAGGGAAAGAGAAAACAGACAAAAAGAATCCCTACGCATTATCCAATAAAAAATGGTATCTGAAAAAAAAAATAGCATTATTTATATGCCAAAGTGCATAAAAGAGAAGTAAAATTCGACAAAAGAAAATGGTGGATTGTATTGGCATGACTGGAGATGGCTCTACAAATTGAATATATAAAAGCATAGATTTTTCCACAAGATAATCAGATTTCGTCGAATGATGGGTGGTGCAAATTAATCCAGATCCCGTCGAAAAGCAAATTCATGGCTTTATTTGACTTTGTTAAATTTCTTAAAGTGCTTTTTTGATTCGTCGTGGAATTAAACAACTAAACAGGTCCGAACAACCCTTTAAACAATTGAAGATGGACAAAAGAATGAGTAAAATACGACCACTTTGTCTCATGATTCCCACAGACAATTACCTTTTAAAACAAAAATGGAATCCTAACCATTTTTCTTTTGTGGAATCTTAGTGTACTGTAGATTAATAATTATATATCTTAACTGTGCCATAAAACGTGATGTTATTAGAATATAAAGGTCAAAACTCAATGAAAAGTAGCCAAGTGGATGGTGTGGTAGGTTGCTTATTAGTAGGTGTTGTGGACTTAACATCACGGGTAGCTGGGAAGGTTTGAATGAGTAAGATAGTGAAGCATGGAATTAACATTCCTTTCATTATAAAACCTTTGTATCAAAAAGATCCCACACTACACCAAAAGTTCAAACTATTTCACCAACCCAACTCATTAATTATTATTATTATTATTATTATTATTATTATTATTATTATTATTATTATTATTATTATTATTATTATTATATTATTGTTATCATTATTAAGGTTTAATATTTTGTCTTTCTTACTATTAAGGTTTTCTTTCTTTTTTTCTTCATTTCATCTTACTATTTAGCATATTTATAATTTAGTTTCAATTTTTCATTTTGTAAAAGAAGAATTAGTATAGTCGATTCCATCACATCATTAGTAATAATGGCATAACATCACATAAGATTTGAACAACTAATGATACATTATTACCGATCAACACATATTGGAAAACTTCATATATGTAATAAACAATAAATATCACGTATTACATTAGTATATCATTACCCTGAATATAACAAAAAAAAAGGTCTATAATAATTTATTAAAAATAATGAACTACGTTAAGAATTTCTAAAATAATTGAACAAAGTTGAAAAATTACATGATAGCGAGATAGCGAAATAAAGATGACTAAAAATTGTATACTTGATAACAAAATCAATTAACTTGTCACTAGAGAAATAATTTTTACCGGAGGTTATTTTTAACATTTCTGACAGTTTTAACTTTCACTAAATGTGTTATTCGCGGTTTTGTTTTCTTCCAGAAAAGTCAGCGTCGTTAACGGATTACCGACGGTTTTCAGCAATCCCTAGTAAATCAGTACTTACCGGCGGTTCTGGAACCCCCACTATTTACCGGCGGTTCTGGAACCCCTACTACTTACCGGCGGTTTTAGAAAAAAATTCTAAAATAATTCCTGAAACATATCAAATAATAAACAAAAATTCTAAAATTTTGATATTTGTTTATAACTAGATATAATATATATATAAAAACAAGAAAGTTTGTTTGTTCAAGGTAAATAATAAATATTAAATGTTCAAACTAGTGGAATATTACAATATTTTTGTTTCTTCATAAAAGTAAAATAGTAAAAGTCTAATATAGCATTCTTCGACTATCAATCTTGATCTTGATCTTGATCTGAATCATTTGTTTCTTCATTAGGAACACTCCCTTGATTAGACACCTAACATAAAAGAAAACATAATTAGTAACATTCATTACAATATAAAATATATATTAATATACTAAAGATTTAAATATTACTGGTGATGTATGAAACATAGGAAAGTCTCGAGGCAATTCTCCTTGATAGTTTTGTACAAAGAAAGTCATCATGGCCTTCATTTCATTGCTTGTAATGTTAATGAAGAAACCTATTTTAAATCACCATTAATCAAACTAATCAAACTATTTTAAAAACATATATAAGGTTACTGCCCAAGGCAACCCAAACCTGTCCTAAATTCTACATACCAGCAATCTATATTTGTTCACAATTTATTTATTACTAATGATGATGTGTGTTGGATGCTGTGATTTTAAATTGCAATTGTGCTACTGTTTCTGAAATTATTGAAAAATTATAAGCAGATATGACTATGACAACAATATCAAACTGCAATTTGTTACAGTACTAAAGATAAATGCAGAGTATCATAAAAACATGAGAATTCTTGATTGGATAACAATATAAATGTTGATTTATAAGTGCAATCTATTTAAATTCTTACTAATTATTTGGTGCAGCTGTGATGATACACCATAGATAGGTAAGAGTTGAGCTGTGGGATTTGTTCATTATTTATACACCATACAAAAATTATACAAGCATTTATGGCCTTATTCTATTTGTCTGCATTATTTAAAACTAAATAACAGTCCATGTTTTGAATGCAGGTTAAAGTCACATGTATTTAGTAAATAGATGATTCAAATGGGTTAACGTCACATGTATTCAGTAAAGCTAACATTAGAAAAGAATAAAGATGAAAATGATTGGTTAGGCTTTTTATTCGGATTCTCCATTATTGAAAATACTAGAGTATGGATACCAGTTTTAGTTGGACACTCCAACCTTTGTTTGAAGGTGATAGTGCATATTAGACCAAGGTTTTCAGTCAAATGACGGCTATTTTTCTTGATGGTGATATGAGATGGAATCAATGTCTTAGAGAAGAAAGGGAATTCGCCATCTTGTATATTCTAGCATTCTCCAATCTAGTGCAGAATACACATCATTAAAAGGTAGAAAAGATGCTTAAAATAGTTGTAGGCCATGACTAGTTTCCTAAAATGATTGAAGTCCATGACTATTTTCCTAATGCAACTATGCAATTATGAAAGTTTATGCATAGAAATCGAATCCTAAACTAAGTTTGAGCCATAATAATAAACAGGATGAGTTTATCCCCTCTATTATCAGTACCAGATATCAGACATGTTCTGTAGAGAAAATCTGTACCACATATTGCAACCAATGTGACAAATGCAAAAGTGACCAAGAAACTGTTAAAAAACGTTACCAACCTGGTTTTGTAATTGTGTATAAGAAGGAAAGCTTGAAGATGTCCCATTGCACGAATGAGCATTGAAGCCAAACACTTTAGATGGGCAAGGTCCCAAACCTAAACCCCTAACACGTCCATAATGTTCTTGACTTCCAAAAGCATGAGCTAAGGAATCATTAATTGATATATCTTTTGATTGGGATGATGATAATTTTGATTCATACGCTTGAATCTTTTCCTATATAGAACATAAGAAGAAGCTAAATAAAATAACATGAAGTGTGAAAGATAATTATAGACTTTATTAGAATCAAACTTACATTGATTTCCCTTGCTTCATCACTAACAAATGTTTCATTAACACATTTGTGTGTGGCTATCCATACTTCTCCTCTACTGACCTTATGGCCACACTCTTTTTCCTATAAAATTGAAGAAAAAGTATATTACATAATTCAAAAAATTAAAACAAATTTCACATGAAGATATATAGTATTGTCACTACCATTTCATCATTTTTTTTTCTTGCAATGCTCTTAGATCCACCTGTATGAGCAATGGTTTGCTTTGCCCTATTCTCTATATTTTTTAGGGCATGGTCCTATTAGTCAACGTATAGAAATTAATAATTATGAATAAGGTTGATGGAAAAAAATTTCAATTATACCTTTGTTTTTGAATTAGACGATAATCAACAAAAGAAGCCGATTGATCTCTATCTATTCCTTTTGGAGCCATTGCGATCAATTCTTCTCTAGTACGTGTACCATCATTCCTTTGTTGCCACAATTCTTGGCGATAGTCTCTCCACTTTGTGTTAAGTGATTTGAGAACATGGTTTACATGAACATCAGAATGAACATCAAACTTAACCTTCAAGAAATGAGACAATTAAAATTAACAACAATCATAGTATAATTAAATTATAAATTCAATTTTTACATTCCTTGCCTGAATAGTGTTTTTAAGTATATCTTCTTTATAATCTTTAGGAATCTTCCTCCAACTAGAATAGCTAATAGGAAAAGCATTGAAGTTTCTTGAAATACTACCTAAAAACATATTCAATAATGCTCCACTATCTCCAATTGGTTGGCCCTCATTATTCCATTGCATAACAATCCTTTCATTAGTAGGTAAATTCCATACATCATTGGCTCGTAGCTATTTTGTATTTATCTTTCCTTGATCATCTATAAAGTTTGAAAAACAGATTAAATAGTCCATTATTTGTAATATTACTAATGACTTCATGCAAAAATTTGCATGATTAAAAACATAATCTTAATAACAATATACCATATCATATTATAAACAAGAACAAGTATAAACAAGGACAAGTTCTTACTGCTTGAAAACATTAGTCAAGTGATTTTAAGTCAAGTGATTTGAATATGAAATAAAATAAAATTAGAAGAAAAATACTTTAATATACGTGAATTATCAATTTCACCTTAAACTTTATATCATTATAAAGTTAATTATTATTTTACACACAAAAAATATAGTAATAAAAGGTTAAATTACACATTTGGTTTCTATTTTGATTCTGTTTTGTTAATTTAATCCTAATATTGTTTTTTCTTTCAATCAGATTCCATATTTTGTCAATTTTATTCAACTAGTATTTCTACCCGTGTGATACATGACACGGGCCACCGAATTTTAAAAATTTAAAATTATAATATATTTATTCAATTAATTTAAAATTATAAAAGTATAATTAAATTTTAAAAATTATAAATTATAGTATATTTATTAAATTAATATGAAATTATAAAGTATAATTAAATTTAATATAAATATTTTATTTTATAAAATTCAATAATAATCTTTTAATTGATTTTACGATAACAATGTATTTAAATTTTTTATATATTTTTTTAATAAAATGTATTATATGTAATTATTTTAAATAATATATTAAGATTTAGTTAATTAAAATTAAGATATCAAATTTAATTTAAATGAAATATTGAGTAAAAAAGATAGAAAAATGTAAAGTAGATTCCCTAATAATAAAAATGATGAATAATATAGAAATTGTTGAGTAGACCTATAAAAATACAAAATTTAGACGATACAAAAGATGTGAAGAGTAGATAATATAAAGTTACAAATGATAGATTGTGCATATTGTAAGGCCCACTTACATTTCTGCCTTTATTTTAAAGGGTTGTCCCAAATTAGTTGGGCCTATAACTGACCCAAAGGGGACCAAGGACTCTAAACTGTCCTAATCTTACTCATTCTTCTCACTTTCAAAAAACAGTCTCCTATCTCCTTAGAGTTGCAGTCGTTCCTTTGCTAGGGTTTGATCTCCGCTACTGTCAAGTCCGCTCAACACTATTCCAAAATATAAATAAAAGAAAGTCTCGCTATTAGGTGCTTTTAGGAACTAGTTAAGGATAATTAATATGTCTTGCATTTTACAAAAATGCATAATTAACTATAATATTAAATGAATCTAGACATAATCATCATAAATACAATTTTATTTTATTTAAAAGACAAAAATATCTACAAATAATATATAAATATAATTAATAATTTATTTGATGCATACCTATAAAAGTTAAAAAGTAATTAAATAATAAAATAGTTATATTTTAATATTGTTAAAAATTAAACGTAGAAAAGAAAACTAATTCGAAGGAGTGACAAAAGATATTCTAAAGAAAGGAAAAAAAATTTCATATGAAAGTATAATATTTTCATCACAATTTGAAAAAGATTATAAATTTCTGAGAGATTTTTTTTTTTTACAAAATTGAAAGATGGTACCTTTCAAATGTTTCAAGTTTCTACTAAGATGCTTTTAAATGTCAGAAAAATATCTTTTTTAGAATTTTAAAAATTTTAAAGTTTTTATTTTGTGTTATAGATATTATTTAAAAATTCTAAAAAACATTTTTATTTTTATAAAATCTATTATATAAATTTATATTATTTTAGTTAATAAAATTAATTATTTTAGTTTGTAAAATGAAAGATTATTAGTGTCTCCATAAAAGAATTCAAAGTCTTTTTTACCTTTTATTTAAAGCACACTTTCGACTACAAATTTAAGCAAAAACTATACTCAGATAGATGTGGAATGAAATACCTTTAATTATTTTGAACAATTGATTAGTCAAAACCAAATTTGACTTTAATTCCTTTTAACTTTCGTATTCTTTATCAGAGAGATGGTTGGAGACTTTCATGTTTAGTTAATGATTACGAAATATTTTGGTCTGTCAAAGAAATAATGATTAAGACATTTCATGTAGCTACACTGGCTCATACAACCATGACAAAACGTTTAATTTTTTTCGTGAACCTAACGGATGATTATTATGGCAGAATATTTGTTTAGTATTTTACACATATTAGATTCGATGGGCACGTTGTAGAAAAATCGAAGGTTTTACCATATGCTTAGCCTTTTTCCTTTGGACATTTATTTGCTATAAAATCTTATTTGTTTTATGATTCTTGACCGTTTTATTTTATGCTACTATTATTTTTATCTGTTTAAATATATTTCTATGTAAAAATTAAAAATTAAAAATTTAAAGAAGTTGAATTCTCCCTAAGTTGATATCAATTTGTATTAAACAAATTTGTAAAATTTTAGAATAACATATTAGTTTTAGGAGGAGTTTGAATAAAGCTTCAAAAGTGCTTCAAATTTTATAATATACATTTTATTAAATATTTGAAGATAGATAGAGTTGTCAACTTCAGTTTTAACGCAACCTTCAATAAGCTTCCTTTTACGGGTCTTCAATCAAAGAGTCAAGAAATACTTTCAGTCTTCAAAATCCCCTCTCATATGGGATAGAACCATTTCTAAGGTGGGTTTGCCTTCATTACAAAATTTTATTTAACTTTTAAAAATAATACATTCAGTTTAGATCGTATATCAAATCAGGTGGTCTCAGATGGACCTAAAATCGAGACATACCGAATAGGGTTGAAGGTCGAGAAGGGTTGACTCATGCCGAAGGAGGGGACAGGCTGGCCAAGGCTGAAGGTTAAATTGGTTAGCCCATGTTGGTGGTCAAGACGAGCCAGTCTAGGCCAAAGATCAAGATAGGTCAACCCGGGCCAAAGGACAAGACTAGGTTGAAGGTCAAAATAGGTCAGCTTGGGCCAAAGGTCGACACAAGAAATCTCGAGTCAAAGGTTAAGACAGGCCAACTCAAAAAGAAGGTTGAGACGAGTCGACAAAAAATGTAGGTCGAGACGGATAGCCCGAGACGGATCGATCCGAGCTAAAAGTCATAATGGGTCTACTCGAGTCGAAGGTTGAGATGAGTCGGCTCGATTTGTTGTACTAGACGAGTTAGCCCGAGTCAAATGTCTACACGGGCCCTTGCCAAAATTCGGCCAAGTTGGCCCAAGGAAAATTTCGAGCGAGTCTACCCCGACCAATATTTGGATAAATTCGGTCGACTTTGTCCAAACCAAAATTCGACCAAGTTTGCCCTGTCGAAAATTTGGCTAAGTCAACCCTAATCGAAATTCAGACGAATTCTGCAGAGTTGGCCTTGGCCGAAATTTGTCCAAATTTGATCGAGTTGGGCCTGGTTGAAACTCGGCCGAGTCGACCCCAACCCAAATTTAACCTAACTATTAGCCCCAAGTCGTGATGTTGGGGCCCAGGATGAAGGTCTAGACAGGCCGAATCGGGCTAATGGTCAAGATGGGCCAATCCAAGCTAAAGGTCAAGAGGGATAGGGTGGGTTGAAGGTCATGATTGTTGCAACCCATACCAAAGGTAAAAACTGGTGCAATTTGTGTTGAAGTTCAAAACTTGTTCGCCCAACTTAGACCGCATGTCAACTTAGACCGACACGTATTGAAGATTGAGATGGGTCATTCCAAGCTACAGGTTGACCCTAGCCAGTTTGGCTAAAGGTTGAGACAAACCTATTTAGTCTAAACCAAAGGTATAATAATATATTTAACAAAAAATATTATATTTTTATGTTTAAAAGAAGCCTATAGGTTGGTCCTGACTTATAGGGCTTTTGTGAACATTTTGGTCCTATGGACTTTTTCAATAAAGGACTTTTTGACCTTGTAGATTTTTTTTTACCCGAACCAATATGGATCAAAACCAAACCATACTACCTTTACTTGAAGGCTCCTATAAGAGTTTATAAAAGGTTTTATGAAAATCACGTACTTTGTATAAGAATGATAGAAATAATAGATTTCTGATCCCAAGTTTGATGATAGAATCGTTGTCAATCACTATACATCAGAGGTATTGTCTGGTTTGGAGCGTATGCTCCATCATGGTGTTGTCCTTAAAAGGCATCTTGGAGGGTTGAAGAAAGAATAGGTATTTAAATTGCTTTAAACCTCGATTTTTAAGTGATATGTGACTATTGGGTGAGGTAGGAACATAAGGCCCCCAGTCGAGGTCTAAGGTTAATGAGTGGATCATCCCAATAGGGAGCTTAAGGGATCGATGGTTCCGTTAATGGCTCCACGATGGGCGTCAATGTTTGGCTCTTAAGTCTGATGATAGAATCGATGTCAATCATCATACATCTGAGATATTGTACTGTGTGTATTTTTATAACCGGATTTTAATTGTGGTTCCATTATATGACTTAAGTTTCTCACAAATTGTTCTCATCTTCCATTCTCACCTATTTTCTTTTGTTTCTGAAGAGAAAAATATTTATTATTTTCGCTCTCATATATCAGTTGTTGTCTTCCATTTTCGAATAAATAAAGAAGGTAATTCTCTCTTGTCTCACTTGATAGTGAAATATTAGTTTAATAATTTATTTAATGACCTTCTTGTATATTAATTTTTTATTTTATGAACATAGAAGAAAAAATATTGTAATGTGTTTTTTTATAACTGGATTTTAAGTGTGGTTTGATTATCCTCGAATTTTCTTTTGGTATTTACGTCTCTCAATTTTTTATTAGATTATGATAAATTATTTTTTAGTCTTTTTTTTAAATAGTTATATTGATGAAGAATAGAAGAATATATTCATTTTTTAAAAGTGATAAAAGGGAAGCTAGCCGTGAAGATGAAAACAGGACAAATTCAACTCTTCCAGATATTCATTTTTAGTCTTATTTCTTCTTTAGTTATCGTTATACTAAATTATGTATTTATTTTTATTATATTAGCGACAATAATTAAATGTATAAATTTTGAACGTATTATTTTAACCTCCCAAAAATGTTGGTGAAGATTTGTCACTGTATATGTATAAGTTTTGGGTAGAGCGTATAAAAGAAAGTGTGGGATTGGAAAAAGGTCCAAATAATGTTATACATCTGAAAAAAAATAGTTGACCTTACAATAAGTTAACAAAGCTTATTTAGAAATATATATACTCGAGAAGACATCACTATCTTAAGGTAATCAAGAAAATCTAACTACCTCGAGGTAAACTAAAGGGATATCAAAATATACAGATTGATGATGAAGTAGTGATTGAAAAGATCAGAGTCGAGAAACCTGTATAAACATGACAAATCTCTTCAAAGTTTCATGACACAAGTTTCAATTATTAACTTTTAGACATGAAACGTATAGGTTGATGGAATTTTTATTTCTTCAAAATGCAAATTATCATATTTTAAATTATAAATAGGATATAATAGCCATCTTGTAAACCTATATACATTTATAAATCACTTATATAATACACACCGGCCTAATTACAACATATTTGTCCACAAAAGTTCCTTTGTTTTGTACATAAAGATGTTAAAATGAATTCCACATTTATTAAATTACTGGAAAATCTAATGATATATATTTATTAATATAGAACTAGTTATTATTTGTTTCACTTTAATTATCTATTACTTTCTAAAAATCATCATTTAAAAAATGTATGATTAATCATGAGTTTAAACTCCATTTCCTGTAATTTATTGTTGAAGAATAAGTATTTTCATCACACAGAAATTGGCATCGGTGGAACATGTTTAATGAAAATAATAGATAATAGGTAATGGATACTTTTATACATTAATAGTTTTAGTACACAATGATTATGCTGTTTATCTTATTTTCAATTTTCAAGTATATTTTCGTTCATTAGCAATAAATTAGATTTATTAATAATAAATAATTTAATTTTGTATGTTTAACTTATTTTGATCTTATTCACTATTTCAATCATAACTTTTTTTAGACATAATTTTTTTACTGATTTCAATTACATTGGAATATATATTCATGGGACTATAAAATGAACATGTAGATTACTAAATTTGGATTCCACTATTGTTTTTTATATATTTTTTTAAGTTCAGACAAATTTATTGTAAATAGACATTATGAATTTACACATATTAGACATAGTTAAGTCCATTATTCTTCAGAAATTGTATGATTAAGGTTTAGGTTTATTTGATCTTTATTCACTATTTCAATCATAACTTTTTTTAGACATAATTTTTTTACTGATTTCAATTACATTGGAATATATATTCATGGGACTATAAAATGAACATGTAGATTACTAAATTTGGATTCCTCTATTATTTTTTATATTTTTTTTTAAGTTCAGACAAATTTATTGTAAATAGACATTATGAATTTACACATTTTTAATTAGCTATTAGACATAATTAAGTCCATTATCTTCAGAAATTGTATGATTAAGGTTTAGGTTTAGAGTTTATTTTAAGGGTTTATTATGCTCAACACAAGAGATAGAAATCAATTGCATAGTTTTTAGGAGTTTAGTTTTCCCCCTTTTCTATTTGTCTTTTCATGTTTTTTACATTGAATAATGAAAAATTAAAGATTTCAGGATTAATTCATGAAATCAAGACCAAATAACATGTATAATTTTTTGCACGGATCATCTTCGTTTTGAATTTGTTCTGCTCATATCTAATTTTAGTCTTTCTTTTTATGATATCAATTTGTGTTTATGATTTTAAAATTCAAATAATGAATCGATTTAATCCTGATTTGATAACTAAATAAGAATTGAATTTTTTGAGATTTAATTTGTATAATTGGTTTAGTTGATTGATTAAATTGGTTAATTGTACAAAGTTGACGTGAATTTTTAGAGAATAATTAAGGTGTCAAAATGGGTTGGAATCCGCGAGTCAACTCGATTCACCACGGGTTCAGACTGGGTTGGGTTAAAATTTATTTTACAAATTTCAATAGGGTTGATTTTTGATCCAGCCCACCTAAAACCTGACTCACCCGGGTTGAACCCGAGGTGAACCGAGTTGGTTAACCAATCCGCAAATAAAGGATTACAAAGTGTTTTTTGTTAACTTAGACTTTGCATTTGAGTCATGTTAGGTTATCGTTTTTAGCCAACACATAGATAATTTGTATTTTTATAATTTTTGTTTGTATTTGGATTGTATTAAAGTTTATTTAGATTTTAATTAGAATTATAATTTAGTTTTGATATTCAATACAATTAATATGTTATCTGATAATCAATCTAAGTTGTATTCTATACTGAAAATTTGGAGAACCCTTAATATAATATTTTTGTATTTCACCTACAATAGTGAAATGTCACTAGTATCATGATTAGTGTTGAATGAATTATTTAAAAATATGCATACATGCATAAAATATATGTGTGTACATACAAACACATAAAAATATGTGAATCTCAATCATCAAATCTTGTGTCAATAGTGGTTATTCAAGTTGCAAACCAACCAATTTTGACATATGTTATTTATGCAATAATGACTCGGGTGGAACTAATACAATCAATCTCTGTAATCTCGATACTTGAAGAAAGGACTTCAAGTCAAAGATACCCATGGGGATGCCACCTTGTCAAGGATCTCAAATGCTAGGTTTAATATTAATCTCGGATCAATATATAATGGTTGTTGAAATTTGTTACACAATTATAGTCGAAATCTTGAGAATGACAATTCAAATACAAGTATTTTGAATACTACGTTAGATATTTGAAAACAACAACCGGATCATTTGAAAAATGCACATGAAAAGAAAAAATTTCTTCTTATATATGCAATAACAATTTGAATATGAATTTAGTGGAAGACATATTATACAAAGAATAAAAAATTTGAATGTTTATAAGTTAATGTCCTTTCAATAAACTAAAGTTGAATTAGCAAATCAAATATACAATTTCCATGTCACAAATCCAATGAAATCTTAGACATTCTACTAAAAGATGAGCAAATATAAAATTAAGTGACAATTATGAACTCCCATCAAATGATAAAACAGAACAGTAAGAAATATTGCAAATACCATAATATGTTTGGTCATTTTACCAACAATTGTACACATTTAAGGAATGTTATACGTGAAGCTATTGAGAACTGAAGGTTAGCACAAGTGACTTTGGTGCATGGATTTGATGAAGCAAGTGCATGAGATCATATGAGGTTAATGAAGATGAATTGATGTTCAAGCTAGAGAGTTACTAAATCTGGAAATGACGAGAAGATCAAGAAGTTTGAATGTTGTATTATATTCGTATATGACATAGGTTAGATGTCGTTTTGTCTTAGGTGTGTCCTTTTAAATTTGTTAAAATGGTTTTTAATAGGTTAAAGGCTTGATGCATATAGTTTTGGTATGAATGTATTCAATCAATTAAATTTTTGTTTAATCGACTAACTTCACTTAAGTCAAGTGAAATTAACAAATTGTACGGACAAATCAACCTATTGAATTCACTAATGACCAAGCTATATAAGCTGATTTTCAGATAGATGAGGTATGAATTGAGATTTCTGAGCGCGAAAAATAGTGACACGTATTTGGGAAACTCTCTCTCTTTGAATCACATAATTGTAGCTGTAGATTGAAGATCTTGGTTTATCTTGGAAGCATTTTTGGCTTCGTTGAAGCTTGAAGAACACTTGGTTGGCTAGGGAGAGCCTCCATCAGGTTTTTTTGTTCTTGTGCTTTTGTATAGCTCCTAGTGTGTTTTCAGGTCTGTAAATGGATTTCTAAGCGCGAAAAATAGTGACATGTATTTGGGAAACTCTCTCTCTCTTTGAATCACACAATTGTAGCTGTAGATTGAAGATCTTGGTTGATCTTGGAAGCATTTTGGCTTGGTTGAAGCTTGAAGAACACTTGGTTGGCTAGGGAGAGCCTCCATCAGGTTTTTTTGTTCTTGTGCTTTTGTATTGCTCCTAGTGTGTTTTCAGGTCTGTAAGTGGATTTATACAATGTTAGGGATAAGATTCTTGTAGGATTCAAGAATCCTGGTATTTTTTGCTTTGATCAAAAGTATAATCTTGGAGGGATTGTGCAAAAATTTTGATTTACTGCATGATTAGGCTTAGGTTGTCTTGATAAACTTGATGTTGCTCAGTTATTGGGTGAACCAATATAAAATTGTTTGTGTGATCTCCTTTTCACTATCTTGTGCATCATCTAAATCTCAAGAAAATTATTTAAACCAATCTTTGTTAAGTGTGCATGTGTTTCATGTTACTTGGTAGTGTAACCAAGTTGAATATATTGATTGGAACGTATCTTGATTGAGAAAGCATGTTCTTTAAGTGAGTTTCGTGCATTTCGCATTTTTACATAATTTCCCATAATATTATTCGTATGAATTCATACTTTAATTTGTTGAATCCTAGTGTATGAACAAATTAACATGTTATTTTTTATTTTAACCGATTAAAAGTGCATTATCCTACAACATTTGTTTTCTAATTTCACGGCCAGTTTGATTTAGTGAAAGGGATTTTAAGTTTCAAAAAGTTGTATAAATCTAATTCACCCCGCCCCCCTTCTTGGGTAAACAAGCCATTTCATTAATTACAAGGAAGATTGAAATTTAAGAGAAAGTAATGAAAGTGGTGCAGACTCTTTCCATGATCAAGTCGCATTTGTCAAGCGAATAATGATGGTTGATGTTACTAATGTTGTCAATCCTCAACATATAAGACCATACTAAGGACACATTACAATAAAATATCTTATTAGTAACCAAATTTAGTGACCAAAAGTTATTAGTCACTATAGTGACCAATTTAGTCACCATTTTACAAAATAAAAAATTATTAGTTACTAAAATAATCATTATTATGAATGAAAAATTATAATTGGTCTCTAAATTGTTTCTAGCTACCGTGGTTTTGGCTACCAAAGAAAATTGGTCACTAAAATTTAGTTACCTAGGTTTTGGCTACCAAAATGAGTTAGTTTCTAAATTACTCTCTAATTAATTAGTGACTGATTTAGTGACCAGTTATAATTTTTTATTTATAATAGTGACTATTTTAGTAACCAATCATTTTTTATTTTGTAAATTGGCATATAAATTGATTACTATAGTGACTAACAACTTTTGGTTACTACAATTAGTTACTAATTAGGCACTTTCTTGTAGTGACATAGTTGAGAGAGAAGTGAGTTTATTCAAACAAGAAGAAAAAGAAGTATGTCCAAAAGTTAAAGAAACGTCATTTAGTTACCTTACATAAATAAAATAAAGAGCGAGAGAGAAAGAGAGAGAGAGAGAGAGAGAGAGAGAATGACGAAGATAAAGATATATGTTTGACATTTAGAGTTGTAAAGATTATTCTCCAAGGGATACACAAAGAGTTTAGGACTAAAGAGAATGAGGTCCATCACCACTCACCACTCAAGCCTTTCTACTTGACATTTAGTCACACAGTAAACCCTAAACCCTAAACCCTAAATCCTAATTCTTTCTCTTGTCTTATGCATGGAAGGTTAAACCTTTCTAGGTTGATTATCTATAGTGAGTTCATAGTGAATTTTGAGCTTCTATACTATACGGGTTTTATCATATAGTTTTGTAACAAAATGTGCTTATATAGTGTATGATTTTTTAATTCTGATTTATGCTATTGAAATTTTTTTGAACACTTTTTATTAATTTCAGTTTTATCTTTTATTGAAATTCATGTTAACTTACTTAATTCTAACAATCTCTTGTTTCTTAATACAAGATGTAAAAGAATACAAAATTTTAAACGTAGACACTTAGAGACACAAAGGATATATACTTATTGAATTAATCAGATTATGCTTATATAATATGCTATTTTAAAGTTTTAATTTCTACTCTTGGGATCATATTTCAATAATTATTCATGATTCAATTTGGTCTTTAATTTGAGAGATACTCACTGAATTGATTAATGCTTGTTTAATTAATCTTATTCTAATTAGAATGCGAATGAATGATAATTATATGGTAACTGATGAAGAATTCAATTATGAATAAACTATAGAATCAACCTGTTTATTAAATATTTTATTCTCACTCTTTTAAGCCTTATCCATATGGACAAACCCCTCCTTTACTATTTTCTTTGTTTTTTTTTTCTTCTATAGATTCTTTTAGAATCTAGAATACTGAGATTGAAATTGAATTCATTAGGCTAATTTTGGGTTGACCAACCATATCTATACTTAATTTTTATTTACTTAGTATGAAGTATATGTTTCTGAACTTCAAACTGAAGGTGAACTCCTACATTAGACATCTACTCTATAATTTGATTGTGAGAATGACATTGATCAAATTTGGCACCATTGCTAGGGAATTAAATTTACTTTCATCATCCAATTTTATTTATTTTGTCTGCATTTTTTTTTCTTTTTTTCATTTATTTTTGTTAAATTCAATCTTTTTATTTGTGTTGTTAACTCCAGTATCATAAAAAAGTTCTTATTATTTTATTTTAGTTTTCAGTCATATACGATCCATGTGTCTAAGCATTATTTCATACTCACATGATATAAGTGTCTAACATGCATTTCTCTTTCCATGCATAATTGTCAACATGGTGTTTCACTAGAATAAATCTAAGAGATTTATACCCATTTGATCTAAAGATTGACCATACATACTACAAGCTAATTAGGTGGACTTGGAATCCACATTGGCATCATACAACATTTGACATCGTGTTTCATAAAGAGCATGTTACAAGATACTAGACCGGTTGCATAGAAAACGATGTAATTAAAAACGCGATGGCAGTTTTGTAAATATTAGGATGTCTATTAGATAGGTTATAGAAGGAACTTATCTAATATCCACTTATTAGATCAGTAATAGAAAGAATGGATTTAATATCTTATCCTTTTTTTATTCCCACATTGAGCTTCATCTTCTCTCTTAGAGAGAACCCATAACCATCACCAATCTACTCTCTTCATTTTCTCTCTCTTCTATCTTCCCACATTATGCTTTATCTTCTCTCTTCACTACCAATATCCTTATCGCACTATAGAACCCACCCATGCTAATTTTGACCATTGTCGCACTCGAACATCGATAGGGTTTCGCTGCTCACTTTTGTCTCGCTCGCGTTGACGTTCATGTCGCCACCAGCGCCTTCGCTTGCGTCATTTTTTATGCCCCTTATAGGAAGGTGGTTCTTTTGTTCTGGTAGTCACCACTAATGTTAGGAAGGTGGGTCTTTGGTTTCTTCTTCCCCTAACCTTAGGGATTAAGTTTCTAATGGTAAGAAGGTGTGTAAGAATTTTTCATTCTTTGAAAACCATTTGTGCTATCTAAGTGTTTGGAACTTTATGATATTATTGCTCAATAGAATATGTTCTCCTGATTTCATGTGTGTGCTTTCTCTTTCTTTTCTTTTTTTTTTCTTTGTTGTGCTCTCTAAATGAATGGAAGAGGAAGAATGGAGGATGGCAAAAGGCTAGAAGATATTGCGTGAAGGAGATGAATGGAGATTTTTTTTTTCACTTCAATGTTATATATTAGATCGGTTGTAACCGATCAAACTTATTAGATCGGTAGTTTCTAGATCTGGGCTAAAATTGATGTAATATACTCTAAACAACTGATATAAAAAGTAATTTTTGTACTAGTGAACAAACTAACTCAAAAGGAATGGTTAAAGATGAGCTTACTCAATTTTAACTTCTAATTGGTTCAAAAGATTACCTCTACCACTAAAACTTCTATGATGTCTTAAGATCTTTAGCCACAAAACAACCACACGTAATTTCTAGAGAGAAATGAGAGAAGAAAAAGGAAATTGTGTTCCAGTGTTATGATTTATAAAATGAAATTTAATTACTAAATTTTTCTTTTATAGTTCGTAATATAGTAAAAATTAAAATAAAATTAGAATAAAATATATGTAATTATCCCAAAAAAAAAACCAACATATTAATTGAATTATTCTCCTAAACCATATGGTATCACAATTTAAAATGTTTTTTTATTACTTGCATGATCTCAATTAATATTTTCTATTTTCAATGTTAATCTAATGACATGTAATGATAAAGACCAGAAAAAGCTAAAATATAGTGCCAATGATACAAAAATGTGAAAATAATCTTATGATCACTAAAACCTAAAAATAATATCTACAAAGACTTAAAATATTTAAATTATTATATAAAATTATATTTCTAAAAATACAGAAGTTTTTTGGGATCTCATTGGGTATGTAAGCTTGAGATATATTACTTTCCTAAGAGAAAATGCAAATTTATATAAAAAATAATTGTTGAAATCACAACCACGTTTATGTCTGGTGAACAGAAAAATCAAAAGAGATGAGAAAAAGTTGACCAACCTTTTACTCTTCTACGAAGAATTATTTATTAAATGTAGAAAGGAAGCAAAACTACTTTATCACGTGATAACATGGGAATGAAGCATTTCATCTACCACTCTTCCGATGAGTTAGCAAAAGCTCCTTGGTTTTGCCATCCGAGCACGTGGATTACTTTGCGTACATCATTGTAAAGATAATTTAATATGAAGAAACACACATTTTGGTATTTATATTATACACCTTTTATATTTTATTTTATATTTTATTTTCTACTTTTATTTTTAGTTTACGAAACTTTTATTTTTTTCGATCACTTGTGGAAAATGTCTCTTTCACACATTGAGTTTGTGTTAGTTCAAGGAAAACTTTATGCTAAATTTATGTAGTAATATTTAAAAAAAATTACATTTAATGCCATGTGTCCGCCGTAAAAGGCTACTACTATAGAAGGTATATCGTGATCCAACATAAATATTGTTCTTACATGTTTGACTTAGGGCATCTATGTAAAAACCAATTTAAATATTTATTTTATCTTCTTCATTGTCCTTGTGGCGGTTTTGCCTTGCAATTTCGGCAACGTGGTTAGGCTATTACTTCTTGCAGTCTTATAATTACTAACGGCATCTCTACATTATTGAAAAAAAAAGGTTTAATTATGCCTTTGGTCCCCATTTTGGAGTCAAAATCTCAAAATAGTACCCAAATGTTTAAAAGTCTCAAAATGGTCTCTTTTTTTGTTGAAACGTCTCATGTTTGTCCTTGCCGTTAAGTCAACGTTGACGTCATTAGAGGGAGTGCCACGTGTCAGTTCTTCGATTTTTTGAATTTTTTTATTACTTTCTTTTTGAATTTTTTTTTTGAATTTTTTTTTTGAATTTTTTTAAAAAAAATTAAAAATTGCCACGTGTCAAGCTATCATCGTGCCACGTGGCAGTGACAGTGACACGTGTCAGTATTACGCCACGTGTCATTTTCTTAGTCTCAATTTGGTCCCTTTATTTTAATTTGTCTCAATTTAGTCCCAATTTTTGTAAAAATGGAACAATTTTGTCCCTCTCCAAATTGAAATCAAATTTAATTTCTGTATAAATGTACACAAATATTTTCATCAAAATTGATATTTCAAGTAAATATTTTTAACCAAATTAAGTTCATTTAATTAATATTTT
>Ga0214542_1002571_pt1 | contig 37460 bp, 15 predicted proteins | sample CNSS1metaG_FD_160096 | JGI IMG/M metagenome (GOLD analysis project Ga0214542, IMG submission 160096) | Root nodule microbial communities from cowpea collected in UCLA plant growth center, Los Angeles, California, USA - CNSS1 | ecosystem: Host-associated > Plants > Roots > Nodule | place: USA...
TGACTCTATTGTTCTGCCTCTCTCTTTATTTTATAGCCTCCTCTCCACTAGGTTTAAGTGAGACATGGGCTTCTCAAATTTTGGGCCTTTTCTCCACATAGGAAGGGAGCCCAATACCCAACAATATCCTTACCGTTGAATGTTGCATGGAAACTGTTGTATGATAAATACAGAGACTTGAGAGATGGAAGGCCATTCAAACAAACAAGAATGTCGGTGACATTATCTATATTACTGTCACTCAAGTCAAGGACTTCCAGATTTTCCCACCCTACAAAGTATTCAAATTAAATGGAAATAATTATTCATACTTCACTTTTTAGTGAGTAAACAATGATCAAGAAATAGAATGTGTAAGAGAATAACCTTCACTGTCTGCACAATCAAATATCCCAGAACTACGGCTCAAGTTGAGACTCTTCAAATCTTTGAAGACAGCAAGATCAGCGTAATTTAAATGCCAATCTGACGGAAAGAACGCTACACTCCATAGGCGCTGAAGATCAAGCTTGGCCACTCTCTCTGTGGAAGAGTTGCACTCTACTCCTTCCCATTCACAACAATTTGTGCCTTCCCACTGCCAAGACAAAGGGAAGCCAAAACGGGCATTTAGACCCAAAAGAGCTTCTCTCTCTTCCTTCCAACACCCTTCACACCATATCACTTCCACCAAAACAAAAATCAATAAAATCAAACTAACGTTCTTCATTTTCATCTTTATATTTTGTAACAAAGGATTTGGCCGTTTAAATAAGAATGAACCAACTAAGTAAACTAATTTATGACAGAGTCAAAGTTGGTGGCGACCGCGGTTTTCTACTATGGCTGTTCTCTTCATCAACGGTTTTAAACAGTATATATTAATATATCTATATATATATCTTTTATTTGATGAATTGGAAGTTGAAAAGAAAAGAACCCGAGATTTTCTAGAAATCAAAGTAGTTGCTGTGATACTTCCACGGTTCTGTATATACATAAATAAATTCTATTATTCAGCTTTTTTCTTGGCAAAGTATTATTTTAATATACAGAACTCAACATCCAGAAGGTCCATAAAGGTAGGTAAGTGTGAAGGACGAGTTAACCTCAACCCAAATGCCGTGACTACTGAAAGTTCTACCAAGTAATACTTTCCTCGTCATTTCGTCAAACAAGTTGTCTTCTGCATGATTGCAATAGCATCAATCATTTTTGTATCTAATGGTGGTGGGAATTGATTTATACCTTTTGAGACCATTTTTGTGTACGCGTATGGGAGATTGCTATATCATACCCAAAATGGAAGTTTTCTATTTCCTCCTCTATTTCTAAAGACAAACAGTTGAATTAGATCAATGACAACAAAACGATAAGTGGTGACTAAAATGGGAGAAAGGGAAAATAAGGAATTGATGAAGAATCATAATAGAGAAAAAAAAAACTTCAATAAGTTAAAACAAGGTTAAATCATTATATAGGTATCCATTTTTATAGCAAAATTTCAATTAGGTCCTCCATTTTTATTTGACTTAATTGAGTTTCTATTTTCAAAAATTCGTTGCAATTGGTTCATTTCCGTTAGTTGACCAGTAACGGTGCTAATTATGTGCCACGTGTCAGCACGTGTTTTTTTTGACTTTTTTTTAATTTTTATTTAATTTTAATTTTTTTTATATTTTTTTTTTTAAAAATTAAAATTGTCACGTGTCAATCTGACATTATGCCACGTGGTAGAGACAGTGTGATGTGGCAGTGACAGTGCCACGTGTCAATATTGGATGTGAAAAGTCTCAATGTAGTCCCTGTATTTTTTATTTTGTCTCAATTTGGTCCCAATTTTTTTAAAACTGAATCAATTTTATCTTGTATCAAATTTAAATTTTATATAATTTTTACAATGTATTTTTATTATAGTTGATATTTTTAACAAAATTAAATTTATTTAAATGTATATTTTGCACTAATATTTATTTAAATTTTATTTTAAATATTTATATATCCATAATTTATAGATAAATATTAGAGTTGCTTTAAAAATAAAAACTTTATAAATTCAAATATAAAATTTTTAAAAAAAATTATAACAATTCTAACATTTGTCGATAAATTATTGATATATAAATATTTGAAACAATATTTAAATAAAGTTCAATGCAGAATATACATTTAAATAAACTTAATTTTGTTAAAAATATCAATTATAATAAAAATACCATTGTAAATCTATATAAAAATTAAATTTGATAGAGGGATAAAATTGATTCAGTTTTAAAAAAATTAGGACCAAATTGAAACAAAATAACAAATATAGGGACTACATTAAGACTTTTAACATCTAATATTGACACGTGGCACTGCCACTGCCACATCACATCGTTTCTGCCACGTGGCACAATGTCAGATTGACACGTGGCAATTTTAATTTTTAAAAAAAAATTATAAAAAAATATTAAAAAAAGTCAAAAAAAATCATGTGCTGACACGTGACACATAATTAACACCGTTACTGGTCAACTAACGGAAATGAACCAATTGCAACGAATTTTCGAAAATAGGGACTCAATTGAATCAAATAAAAATGGAGGGACTTACTTGAGATTTCGCTACAAAAATGGAAACCTATGGAATGATTTAACCTTAAAACAATTATAGCATTTCTCTGTAAAATAGAAAAGTACAACAACTTAGAGAACAAATAACATGGAAAATATAAAGAAGAAGGATGAAGGAATTTTGACTTTTTTAATCTTTTTCAGTCACAATATTTCAGGATATTTAAGTGTTATATATATATATATATATATATATATATATATATATATATATATATATATATATAAAAGTAGTATCTAATATCAATTCACTTTAGAGAATATTCTTTTTTTTAAGATAAAAATATTGGACATTTGATTTTTGGGGCTTTTCTTACTGCAGCCATTTTTCTTCCTGCATCCCCTAAATTAACAAATGCCCACTTTACCCATAAGAATTTATAAATAAGAGTTTGAAATATAAGTTTATGTTAAAACATGACAACTTTACTATTAATATACTAGATGAATCTATTATTTATATTTTTTTTCATGATTTATCATTTGTAGTTTTTTAATTTTTTATTATTTATATTTTTTTCACGGTCTAACATTTATATTTTTAGGAGGATTAATAATATTAATATTAAACTTGAGTGTTGATTAACTTCTCTCACAAATTTTAATAATAAAATTAATATTAAATTTTTACTATATAAATTAATTTTTAAAATATAAATGAATTTATATTAAAATTTTAAAAATAATAATAATATGTGGTTGAATATTCATATTTGAAACAAGCTTATCTAAATATCACATAATAGATATAAATATTAATAATAATTTTTAAAATATTATTTGTACTTATTTATATTTGTATTAATATTCAAATTAGATTAAACTGAAAATTTTATTTCAAATTTGAAAAACTTCTCTCACACTTAAACTCAAATCACAAATGCATTCCAATATATTTTTCCTTTTCCTATGTATTAATTGGACAAACACGTATACTTTTGTTTTCCTTTCTCATTTATAATATTATATTTTTCATTTTCCAGTTTTCATGTTCATTGCAGACCATCTTTTTAAGTAAGTTTCGTTTTACTACTTTCTCTTTAAGTATTTGGAAATTTCCACAAAAAATGTGATATGGTCAATTATTCTATTACCTTTTCAGAGGTGTTGATTGACTTTTGGAGCTTTAAATCATCAAAAATTAATTTTTTTTTAATGATTTTGAACAATTGTCACATATTTTTCACCAGTTAGGAAAGCTTAAACATTAATTTAAAAATAATTTTGAATATTGACATAAGTGTATTCTTACAAAATGAAAATTATAAATTTTTAAAACTTTTAAAGATATAAAAATTACTAATGATTTTAATTTTAATTTTTTTTTCAAAAATTAAGATACGTATTGTAATTCGAAATATATGATAATGAAATTTTAAATTAAAATTTAAAATCGTAAAATATTATAAAAATATGGTAACAAAATTTGAATTTGAAATTCAAAATAAAACAAAAATAAAATCAAAACTTTGCTGAATACATAAAAATTATCTAATTTGATATATAAATATGGTACATACATTTATAAAAATTTATTCTCTTTTTAAAATATTTATTTTATATAAAATTATATACAAAATAAAACATGACAATAAATAAATAGTATATATAAATAAGATTTTGTATTTAAATTATACATATATTAATTGAATTTTGTCTATTTTATTTATTTTCTTAAACTTATTGTAGAATCACTTTCTTATTACTAAAAAGTAAAAAGAAACATATAAGTCACATTTTTATAACATTTTGAAAAATAAGTTATAATTTAAAATTTAAAGTATAAAAAAAGCAATGATTTTGTTTTAATTAACATTTATATTGTGAACAATACAGAAAATTTAAAATTCAAAGTTTAAATAAAATATATTTAAATTTAAAAATTACAATAGGATAAAATTTGTAAAAATGTGATGTGAAAGTTTAAATTTATAATTTAGCATCCAAACAAGTAAACATGTCAAGGCAGGTCAAGTCTACCGAGTCACCTGCCAGGTCGCCAAGAAAAGAGTAAGGCGAGTTGAAGTTTCCAACCCATCAACCGGTTGTGGCCCAACCCGCCTAACCCGTCACACTAGCGGGTTAAAGGCGGGTCAGCTCGTCGTGACCGGCCAACCCGCTTTTTTTTAGTGTTTAAAATTAAAAACAATTAAAAAAAATAAATTTTCTATATTATATAAACAAATTTTTATATGTATAAATATTTATAAACAAAAATTTAAAAAAATTTAAAACAAAATTAAAAAATAATAAAATGTAAAGTGAAAAGGTGGGCCAAAGGCGGGACGGGACAAAACAGGTCGGGCTGACCCGTTTTGACACCTCTACAAAAAGTTGTAGAACGTTAAAGCTTTTTAATGATTTTTTAAATATTTTTGAACAAACTTTCTCGTATTTTTGACATTTCACAAAAGCTTAAACAATAATTTAAAACATAATTTTTATAACATAGACATCTGTGTATCATTGCAAAGTGAAAATTATAAATTCTTGAAACTTTTAAAGATATAAAATTGACTAATGATTTCAATTTCAATATTTTTTTTCTAAATTAAGATACATATTACAAATTTGATATTCAAAATATAAAGTAATAAAGTTTGAATTTAAAATTCTAAATTGTAAAAACTATAAAAATATGGTAAAGAAATTTAAATTTGAAATTCAAAATTCAAATAATATAGAAAACCAACTACAAAAGAATAGTCTATTCTTTATATCTTTCTACATAGGGTCTACATTTGTAGTTTTCGATTGTTTATATCTTTATATTTTGTTTGCATCATCCGTCTAATATTTGTATTTTTAAAGAATCTATTATTTACATTTATATACGCAGTCTATCATTTATAGTTTTATATTATCTACTCTTTACATTTTTTTATCGTCTATCTTTTGTATTTTTATAGAATCTACTCAATAATTTATATATTGTTCATCATCTTTATTATTAAAAAATCAACTATTATATATTTTTTACATTATCTATTGAATATTTTATTTAAAATTTAATTTAATTTCTTAATTTTAATTAACTCAATCTTAATATATTATTTAAAATAATTACTACGATATATTTTATTAAAAATGTACATAAATAACTTAAATAAATTTTTATCAAAATTAATTAAAATTTTTTATTTAGTTTTATAAAATAAAAAAAAATTATATTAAATTTAAGTATATTTTTGTAATTTTAAATCTTTAAAATCTCGTGTCTCGTGCATTGCACGGGTAGAAATGATAGTTTATAATAGGCTTAAATACCTTTTTCGTCCTCATTTTCGTAGTGTTTGTTGCGGATGGTCCTCATTTTTACGAAATTTTTAAAATGGTCCTCATTTTCGCAATTCGTGTTTAATTTAGTCATTTTCTGTGACGTCGTTTAAATCAGTAACGGAACACTGTACATGTGGCATTGTCTGTATTACATTGTATTGGGGTATATTACGTATATTGTACATGTGTAGTAATTAGATATTTGGGGATAAATAGGTGAGCTAGGATTTTGAAAATGAATTGTTGGACAGTTGGTCAGTTGCTGCAATCTTCTTCCTCCATTCTCAATTCGTGTTGCTGCAATCTTCTTCTTCTTGCAATCCTGTGTCACGGTCTCAATCTTTTTACTTTACCTCTGGTTGTAATCATTGGAGACAACAATGTTATAGAAACAAATCAAACGATTAATTGGAAAATTGAAATCAAACGAACAAATCGCCACGTCCAATTGTTACTTCCTCTGCAAATCAGAGATGAAGAAACTCGGAGATGAAGAAATCGCTTGTACTCGTCAATCCATAATTGCAGCGCGACCTAATTGGAAATTGTTTTCCCCAAATTGAGAAGTTAACGTTAATAATCCACTAATCCACATGTACAATACACATAATACATCCCAGTACAATGTAATACAAACAATGTCACCTATATAGTGCTCTGTTACTGATTTAAACGACATCAAAGAAAATGACTAAATTAAACACGAATTGCGAAAATGAGAACCAATTTAATATTTGGTAAAAATGAGAATCATCCGAACAAACACTACGAAAATGAGGACGAAAAAGGTATTTAAGCCTTTATAATAAAATAGGAGACTCTTAAACTTCTTCCTTCTACGCCTCAACCAGACCCTTTCTTCATCTTCATTCGTTCTCACCCTTTGTCGATTCTATCCTTACTGCCTTCGTTCAGTTGATGCTTCATAAATATTGAAACATTCACACTAGGTTCTTCATGGATTGAATAAAGGTGTTGTTTTCGTTTTACTGTATTACTGGAGGTTAATTTAGAATTTCCAATAGGTTACAAATTAATGAATCTGGGACATATAACTGGATTGGGAAAGATATTCTATTCTAGAGTGAATAATCCTGAATATAGTTGTTAACCAATTCAGAATATACTATCAAATTTAGAAACATATTCTAGATTACGTATTCCCCAAAAAACAAAAATACATTATGAAATGTGAAATCCAAAATATATTTGCAAATATGAGAATACATTCCAAATTACTTAATGTTGTGAACATGTTTCTTTTTTTGGAATGTATAATCTAAAATTCATTACAGGATTTCGAAGTGTATTTTGGAATTTTCAATCCGCTAAATATATTTGTGTTGCGTAATGACCAATACAGTGATCAGAGGCAATAAATTCGTGAGAGGCAAACTCATCGGTGGAGAATGATGATTGTGACCGGAGATCGGTACCTGATGAAGTTTGTGCAGTTAGTGGAGGAGCAAGCGGGTCCTCTCATCTAAGAAACCAAGATGCTGAAAGAAGTTGTGTCAGCGTGCATAATATTTAGCTTTTGGTTATTCTGTTTTGCTTTTGGTGATTCTTTTTTTAGTATGTGGCACTCTGTTACGTTTACAACTGGATTGGTTAGCAATTAGTTTTTTCTTTACCACATGCTTAAGTCCATCTATATAATGGGTTGATACTGAAACATTTATAAGTGTGAATAATATAATTTCTTTCATCATTGTGAATCTATATCCTCTTCTTTTTTATTCTTTTCACATGGTATCATCGAGCCATTTCGGGTTCTAGTGATTTTGTTTCTTTGTCGCTTCCTCCATGGCAGCCCATCATACTACTCTTCTTGATTCTTCCAATCCCTACCTCATTACCAATGGCGATAACCCTAGAATCCCTCTTGTTCCGATAAAATTGGATGGCTCCAATTATCATTCCTGGTCATATGACGTTTCCACTGCTCTATGTTCGAAGAATAAGCTTTAGTTCATCAATGGCACTCTTCCTCGCCTACCCCCTACTTTTGACTTATTTGGCCCGTGGGGTCGCTGCAATTCCATTGTTATGTCATGGCTGGTTAATTCTCTGGATACCTGTAAGACCCAGGAAATTCATATAAATAATAATCAATAAAGTACAAGTAATGGTGAATCGGAAATACCCTAAGGGAGTTCCTTGATAATCTTTAAAACAAGGAACAATGCTAGCTTAAGTGGTTGAGAGTACTTAGTTATATGGAGAGGGCTTGGGTTTGAGTCCTATGTGTGTTGTGGTATGTTTATTTAATTATGTTTTCTTTTACAAATATATTTTGAATGCGGAAGTAAGACTTAACATGGTATGTATGTGTGAATTAAATGTGAATTAAATGATAGCTTGATGGTTATACCTATGGTTGGTAAGTGTTAAGGTGTGAGTTTGAACCTCAGTAGGTGAGAGTTGTTTTTTTTCATATTTTTGTATTTTTTTTATATATATAAAAGGAAAATATAGAAACTCTAGAGATTCTCTAGGGGGAAACCAGAAGGGCAACTTGGAATTAGTTCAGGGCAGTAAAAGCACCATTTAAATGGCCATTGATGCTTATAGTGTCAATTAATTTCGTTTAATGATTTTTTTTTAATTTGGACTGAAAATTTTGGGAAGAGGAGAGGTTGAGTGTAATACAGAGGTGCGTGAGTGTGGCAGCAAGAGAGAGAAACGAAATTGCAAAATTAGGGAGAGAAAGAGAGGGTTGGAAAAGAGTGTTAGAGTGGGAACAAGGGTTGAAGCATGGGGGACGAGAAAGGATCATTGAGAGTGCACTAGGAACAAGGAAACCAGGTAAGGGGAGTTGGATCTAGTTCTTTATTTTTGTTATTCTTGCTTTTGGTTGTTTAAATTATAAAACTAGATGAGTGTGGTTGCGTTTTGTTGTTGGTTTCTTTGATCTGTGAACTGCCATTATCATTGAACGTCATATCTTTTATATGCCTTGTGTGATGATGACAGTATTGTGTTATACGTGATTTTTTTGTTGCTTTGTGTAGTCCTTTTGGGACTCATATTCTCGTTCTCGTTACTGGTGTAAAAACATGTAAAATTCCAAGAGAATGTGGGTGGTTTACGTTTAAGTGAATCTGTAATGTATGGTGCAGGGGTTCTTTTGATTTGGACTTTCATTCAAAATGTTGAATTCTCAAAATAAGAAAAAGGAATTGATGGGATGTTGTTTTAGGGTGGGGCCATGTAGATTTTTTTCCCTCTTTCCATTAGAAAAATTCATAAAATATTCCATGTGGGTCTAAGAGAGAAAACCTTGCTTTTTCTTTCCTCATTCACGTAGCTGTAGTGGTTGGTGGTGAAGAATTGGTCTTTGTCTTTGAATTGATACATTTCTTAGGTTATTTAAGTGAAGGCATAACTATAGGGCCCACGTAGCAATTCTTTTTGCTTGTACACTTTGACATTTGGGATCCTATTGCTACACTATCTTTACATGGTCACAAATATTTGCTCACTATTGTTGAACATACTACTAGATTTACTTGGCTATATCCTATGAAGTTAAAATCTGAAACTGGGTTTCGAGTTCAATCTTTTGTCACTCTCATTCAAACCCAATTTCATAAAATCATAAAATGTATTCGAACTGATAATGGTCCTGAGTTTAATCTTGCTCAAATTTTTGCTGCAAAGGAGATTATTCACCACAAAAGTTGTGTTGAAACACCACAACAAAATGGCCTAGTTGAACGTAAACATCAACATATTTTAAATATCACTAGGTCATTATTGTTTCACTCTAGTTTACCACAATGTTTTTGGAACTATGTCGCCGCCTTAGCTGTCCACTTAATTAATCGAATTCCATCTTCCTTATTGGACAACAAATCCCCTTATTATGTGTTGCATGATAAACTACCTGATATTTCTCATTTACGTTTGTTTGGTTGTCTTGCTTTTACATCCACTAATACATCTCATCGCAAGAAATTAGATTCTAGAGCACGAAAATGTATTTTTCTAAGATATAAAAGAGGTGTTAAATGTTTTCTTCTGTGTGATTTACACAATAGGGAGCTCTTTTTGTCAAGGCATGTACATTTTTATGAAAACATTTTTCCTCACAAACAATCATAGGGCTTTTCACCATCTTCTACTTTTACTGATTTGCATTCTATTCCTTATCCTCCACATGACGACCTTTTTCCTTTACCTATATCTTCATCCGAACCTCTACTTCTACCTATTAACCCCTTGCCATCTCAGACTACCCAACCTCCTAATCTTCCACATCCTGAACCTCTACCCAATTCCCCCAACCCTACCATCCCCCAACGAAAATCTCAACGAACCACCAAACCTCCTACTTACCTCCAAGATTATCATTGTGCATTGGCTGAGACTTCTTCTACATCATTCTCCTCTCAGGTCAGGTACCCCCTCTCTAACTCTCTTTCTTATGATTTTCTCTCCTCTTCTTACAAACATTTTTGTTTATCTGTTTCTTCTGTCTCTAAACCTTCCACATACCAAGAGGTTGTTCAGTTTGATTGTTGGAAAGAGGCCATTAGGAATGAACTGCTTGCTTTGGACATGAATCATACTTAGACATTGACACACTTGCCTAAAGGAAAGAAGACCATAGGCTATAAATGGGTTTTTAAAATCAAGCATAAAGCGGATGGCTCAATTGAACGCTATAAGGCCAGTTTGGTTGCAAAGGGGATTACTCAAACGGAAGGAATTGATTTTCTTGACACTTTTAGCCTTGTTGTTAAGATCACCACAATCTGAATGCTTCTCTCCATTGTTGTTGTTCAATGTTGGCACTTAGAATAACTTGATGTGAATACAACTTTTTTACATGGTGATTTAGATGAGGAGGTTTATATGACACCACCAGCTAGTTTGCATCTTTCTGACCCTGCTCTTGTTTGCAAGCTCACAAAATCTTTATATGGCCTTCGCCAAGCTAGTAGGCAATGGAATTTCAAATTGACTGTCACTCTCACAATAAAGGGTTTTATTCAGTCCAAATCTGATTATGCCTTATTTACCAGGGGGTCACTCACTGGTTTTACCATTGTGCTTACTTATGTTGATGATTTAATCCTTGTAGGGAATAATCTATCTGAGATCACTCAACTCAAATCCCTATTACATAACAAATTTGGCATCAAAAACCTTGGCCCCTTGCGGTTTTTCTTAGGTTTTGAAATTACAAGATATTCTAAAGGCATTTCCCTTAATCAACGCAAATATGCATTGGACCTTCTACAAGATACTGGTTTGTTAGCCTTCAAACCTCTTTCAACACCAATGGATTACTCTCTTACGCTTTCTATGGTTGTTGGATCTTCAATTCCCGATGCATCTATCTATAGAAGACTTCTTGGCCGATTGGTCTATTTGACAAATTCCAGGCCTGACATTAGCTTTGTTGTTAGCAAACTTAGTCAATTTCTCAGCCAATCATCTTCCATTCATTTACAAGTCGTTCTTCGCGTTCTTTGGTACATCAAAGGAAATCCTACACAAGGTCTCTTTTTTCCCACTCAGTCCTCTCTTCACCTTACTAGTTTCTTTGACTCAAATTGGGGGGCTTGCCCAGACACAAGACGGTCTGTCACTGGCTTTTGTTTCTTCCTTGGATTCGCATTGGTTTCTTGGAAATCAAAAAAGCAAACTACTATCTCTAGATCTTCGTTTGAGGTCGAATATAGAGCTTTAGCTCAAGCAAGTTGTGAAGCTCAATGGCCGATATATCTTCTACAGGATTTTGGAATTTCTCTCACATAGTAGCAAATCCAGTAGTTCTTTACTGTGATAGTCAATCAGCTCTTCACATAGTAGCAAATCCAGTCTTCCATGAAAGAACCAAACACATTGAACTGGATTGGCACTTGGTACGTGAGAAAGTTCAGTCCAAACTTATTCACCTCATGCCTATTCCTTCCAAGGACCAAACTGTAAATCTCCTCACAAATCCTCTTGCTCCAGGGCCGTTTCGATATCTTGTTTCCAAGCTTGGAATGATCAACATCCATTCCAGCTTGCGGGGGGATGTCAGCGTGCATAATATTTAGCTTTTGGTTATTCTGTTTTGCTTTTGGTGATTCTGTTTTTAGTATGTGGCATTCTGTTAGGTTTATAGTTGGATTGGTTAGCAATTAGTTTTTTCTTTACCACATGCTTAAGTCCATCTATATAATGGGTTGATACTGAAACATTTATGATGGTGAATAATATAGTTTCTTTCATCACTGTGAATCTATATCTTCTCTTTTATTCTTTTCACAAGCTGAATCCGGCAAGCCTCCACTACGTGCAATCGAGGTTAGAGGCATTGCACAAGGTCGAGAGCCTTCTCGTTGGCGCTCCGGTGGCTCCGAGCTGTGTCGGAGCTGTGAAAATCTTTGTGACTGCTTATTGCATGTTGGAAAATCAAAGTTTTCTATTTAGTTGACTGCATTGCGTCAGGGTTGATGGGCAATTGGAGTTTATGAAGAAAAAAAAAGGGTGCAGGAAGAAACACCCTGGTTTTTGTGAGAAGGTGTTTTAGGCCCATAAGTAATATAGTTATTGAATTTCTTTTAAGTGTAAAATATGTAGTCAATTTGCAGCCATTAAAAAAAATAACTTCATCAAGATTGTCACTGACACGATCAAATCTATGTACGGTATTCTTGTATACATAGACATCCCACGGTATTTATGAGTCAAGTAAATTGAAATTTTCTTACTTTATTAGGTGAATTTGGCATGACAAAATTTAAAAGACTAAAATGACATTATGATCATTTTCAGAGACGAATTTGGTCATTTATCCAAATCAAAATTCACCCAATTAAAAGCTAAATAATGTCATTCTTTATCTTGTCTTCGTGTACCTTCAATTTTTCTTTTGTACCCCCAAATTTTTATATCGATGACCATTATCTTCGTCCAAGTTAAGTAGTTAAGTAATAATTATTATTTACCAGACATATTTAATGTATTTGGTGGTTCTATATTTACTTATCTCGCACCCCAAGTCAGTTTCACACTTTCATAAGCTTCAACGACATTTTCTTCCTTCTTCAAATAAGCTCTCTTTTGAATGGCGTACGTGAGTTTCATGTTACTTCATTTCCTTCATATTTGTTTTTTACGCACACAGGTACGTTTTTGTTCAAGTATTATACGATTTTTTAAATTTTCCTACTAGAATAGTATGGTATTTGTATTGTATTTTGCATGCAGCAGATTTGGAAATTCAGTTTGTAAAGGTATTCACCTGATTTTGAAAATCATAAAGAAAAAAATTTAAGTAATCATTGCATTTGTAAATCTGATTAAGGAAAGCATCATATTTCAAAATTCGATTTATAAAATCATCGAATTTCGAAGAACTCACCAGATTTTGAAATTAGTTCGAAATTGGTTTAGAAATTCACTGAATTTCGAAACACCGTTTAAGAACTCATTAGATTTCGAAATCTGGTTTGAGAATACACCATATTTCGAAATTCAATTTAGAAAGTCATCGAAATTCGATTAAACAATTCACTAAATTTTGTATTCATTTAAGGGACTCACCGAATTTTGATATCCAAATAAGAAACTCATTGGATTTTAAAATTTGGTTAACTTTTCTTCGAAATCTCAAAAGTTGGTTAACTCTTTTCCGGATTTCAAAAAATCTAGTTAACTCTTCACTTGAATTTTGAAATTGATATAAGTAGTTTACCAGATTTCAAAATGTAATATGTATTTGATTTTTCTTATTTTTTTATTTTTTATTTTTTTAGCGGCTTATGTTTTTTTAGTTTTATTTTTAATTTTCTTTATTTTTTATGTTCTTTATAGTTTTTATCTTTTTTATAATTTTATTCAATTTTCTTTTTAGTTTTTCTTAATTTTATTTCATTTATTATCTTTAAATTTTGTTATTTGTTAGACGTATTTTTAATGTATGATTAAATTTATTTGTTATAATTTAGTTATTTGTTAGGTGTATTAATTTCTTTTATTTTTTTTAATTTATTTTTCTTGTTTGATAAATTTGTTGATCTCCATTTTAGTTATTATTGAACAACTAAGGTATTCTACACCGATAAATTTAGTTATTTGTCTTTTAAACAAAATGTTTTTGAACTTATGGCTTGCACACCTGAAGGTATAAAACTCGTTAAGTACATGTGAATTTATATGCAAAAACAAAATAAGAATTATGAAATTGTTAGAGACAAAGCACGATTAGTTACTCATTGATTTTTTTTTTTTAAATCTAGTATTGTTTTGTGAAGAGACATATATATTAATATTGGATGCAACAACATTTTGATATTTAATTATCCTAATTGCACAAGAAGATCTGCATTTACATCTAGTAAATGATGTTACAACTTATTTGTACAATTTTCTTGAGAATGATACTTATATGAAGATCCCTAAATGATTTAATTTGTCCAACAAGGTAGATTCTAAAGAGGGTTATTCAAAAAGTTAAACAACTCTCTTTATTGATTAAAGTAATCAAAATGTGTATGGTATAACGGTCTTAATGAGCACTTATTAAAAAAATGGTATAAAAAGGATCCTCTTTGTCTTTATATTTATATGAAAATATTAGAAAATGAATTTGTTATAATTGTTGTTTATGCAGATGACATAAACATCATTGGAATTCTCCTAATGAGCTCACAAAGGTAATTAATTGGGTAAAGAAAGAATTTGAAATCAAGGATATTAGAAGGGCAAATGTTTGAGATTATAAATTGAGTATTTAAATAAAAATATTTTTGTACATCAAGAGCCTTATATAATAAAAGTGCTTAAAAGGTTCTAAATGGACAAGTCATATTCATTATGTACCTTCAATGGTTATGAGGTTCTTAAATGTTGATAAAGGCTCTTTTAGAGCTCAAGAAAATGATTAAGAATTTTTTGGGGTGTTATAGGAGGACTAAATGTATCTTCCTAATTATACTTGACTTGATATTACATTTGTTGCAAATTTGTTATGCAAGATATAATTATTTTCCTATAAGACGGATTGATGTAAAACATATACTTCATTACTTTAAGGGTACTACAAATATGAACTTAATTTATCCAAATGATTCAAAATGAGATATAATTGGTTATGTATATGCATGTTATTTATCAAATTCTCACAATGTTACAATGGTTAATCATAAACCGAATATTTGTTCACATATGGTAGTACAACGATTTCATGACAATCTATGAAACAAACCATAATAGTAACATCATCAAATCATGCATAATTTTAGCATTACATAAGGTAAGTCGTGAATGTGTTTTGTTAAGGTCCATAATTCAACATGTGAGACAAACTTGTGGTCTATTCTCGGAAAAAATGGAATCAACAACCATTGATAAAGACAATAGTGCATTATTCAATTGAAAAGGTGATATACAGATCCAAAAGATTCATTCATGTGAAAATTTCACAAATCTATTTATAAAGTTTTTACCGATGAGAACTTTTGAGTAATTGGTTCACAAAATTGGACTTTGTCAGCTTAATTATATGAGTTTACATAAAACAATAAGTGAGAGTGTTATAAATTAATGATAATTTCAGATAATTACTTCTATGATTGATATGATTAATTGATTTGCTACCATTACTTCTGTGAATTAATTACTCATTAATTAATATTTATGAGATTTCTTATGATTTATTGTATAAACTATTTAAGTTGTATAATATATTTATAATATAAATAAACACTCATTTTATCAATAATAAATCACATAAAAATTTCTCTAATTTCATTTTTTCTATTATTAACTTTATTATAAGTTAATAAAAAAATTTGTTATTCAATAACACATACTCGATAATAACTTATATGTTATCGTAATCGAGAAATAACTATTGTCTCTTCTATGGTACCATGATTGATGAAATTATCCTTAATAACTTAATATTAATTATAATATTACTTTTATATTTAAAGATAAATAACAAAAAAAAATAAAGATAATAATTTAATAAAAAATATAATTATTTCACAAAATTTATACACCCAAAAATATTTAATAAAAATTTAATTAAAAATAGTTATAAATTTATGAATGACTTAAATCTTAATTAAATTTATTTTAATTAATTTTTAAAAGTTATAAATGAGTAACAAGTTGAAATTTTATAATAAATTTACTGCAGTAGTAATTTCTAATTAATGGTCGCATCAAATGAAAACTTTTCCCTGACCCTTTCCTCAGGTCCCCACAATCCCCCGTTGGCATAAAGTTTATTAGTCAATGCAGTGTGTCCAAACCCCAAAAACAAGAATAAAAGAACTCCTTCATTCCACTCTCTGTAATCACACTTTCAAATCTCACTCTCATTGCATCCATGATGATCCAAGACGACGCATCTCTCTTCCACAACTCCCTCCTCGCGCTCTTCCTCATCGCACCCCCCACCTTCCTCTCCCTCACCTTCCTCCAGGCCCCTTACGGCAAGCACCACAGGCCCGGCTGGGGGCCCAACCTCCCGCCCCCCCTCGCCTGGCTCCTCATGGAAAGCCCAACGCTCTGGCTCACCCTCCTCCTCTTCCCCCACGGCCTCCACTCCCACAACCCCAAAGCCCAAACCCTCATCACCCCCTTCCTCCTCCACTACTTCAACCGCACCATCCTCTACCCTCTCCGCCTCCTCTTCACCCCTTCCAAAAAAACCGCCTCGGGCTTCCCCCTCTCCGTCGCCCTCATGGCCTTCGTCTTCAACCTCCTCAATGCCTACCTCCAGGTCCGTTCAATCTCCCACTACCACACCGATTATACTTCATCGGGTTTTTTCTGGTTCCGGTTTTTTATTGGGCTTTCAGTGTTTCTGTGTGGGATGGGGATTAATGTTTGGGCCGATAGGGTTTTGCTGCGGCTGAAGAGCGAGGGGAAGGGCTACGTGGTGCCCAGGGGAGGGTTGTTCGAGCTCGTTGCGTGTCCTAATTACTTTGGGGAGATTGTGGAGTGGTTGGGCTGGGCTGTCATGACTTGGTCATGGGCTGGGTTGGGCTTTTTTCTTTATACTTTTGCGAACCTCGGGCCCAGGGCGCGTGCCAACAGGAGGTGGTATTTGGAGAAGTTTGGGGAGGATTATCCGAAGCACAGGAAGGGTGTTATTCCCTACTTGTATTGATCATTCTTCTTCTTTTTTTTCTTTTTTTTTTTTTTTCTGTTGCATTGTAATTGGAATGTGGAATTGGATTAAGGGGAAAATCACAAAAAAATTGTATTGTGTTTATGATGATCACAAAAATTTTTATTGTGTTTATGACAACTTTGTTTGCCTAATCTCATTCTGAGATCATGGGATTTTTCTTAATTTTAAATTACAACTTTGGTGATTTTATTTTTAACATTTTTACTCTAATTTTTAACTTTGGCGATATCATAGTTAAAATGGAATCTATTTTTTAAATGTTGTTGTGCTGGTTGTAGTTGAGTGTTTTATTCATTTGTTCTTTAAATGGCGAGAATTTTGATTAGGAATGTTGATGTTGTTGTTTATGGCCCAACGCAAAATTTGCAAATCTTGATGAATATAATTGATAGCAATTTTTAGTGCTGAACACTCAACATCAAATTTTAGGTGAAAACAATGAACATAGTTGTTGTCTCCGAAATTGACATATGTTTTAGTATATGGTCCCATCCCATGCCGCGTCACTGGAGTGGTATAAAAAATGTGTCGAAAATTTAATTTGAATCTTTAAGGCTCTAATTTTCATCTTTCTATGACAATATCATCAACCTGTTCTAAGAAATTCTACTCTTTTGTGTGTTTAACTTTGTTTGGTACTTGGAAATAGACAGTTTCAGTATAACATATAAAGATTACATAAAAGAGTCTTGTTTGTTGAACAATGTATACTTCATCAAAAATCGAATATAATATGTTTTAAGAATCGAAATATGTAGAATTTTTGGGTTCTTCAATCTACATACTGCTATAAAATATTCAGATAGAAGGGTGTTAGAAGTACAGGATGATTTTTGTTTGTTTTATTTATTTTTAATAAAATAAATGGATTTTTGAAATATATATATATATATATAATCTATTTATTTTTAAAGGAAAATTATAGTACATTCTATCTGTTTCTTATATAAGTAATATTTTTAGAAGTTTATTATTTCAAAAGCAACTATTTTAAGTTTAACGAAATTGACCCATTGCTTGAAATTAAAAAAGAATACAAAAATTTTATAAATATATATATATAATCTATTTATTTTTAAAGGAAAATTATAGCACATTCTATCTGTTTCTTAAATAAGGAATATTTTTAAAAGTTTATTTTCAAAAGCAATTATTTTATGTTTAACCAAACTGACCCTTGAAATTAAAAAGAAGAATACAAAAATTATATTCATTACATCTAATGATACAAGACCCGTTTGATTTTATAACTCCAAGATTTGTAGTAAGTACTTTAAATGTTTATCAAAAGTAGTTGGGTAAAGAAAATATTGACACTACAGTATCGCGTAATGTTTTAATTTAAAATATGTTAGAATAGTATTATTAGATCAATCATTATATTTAAGATTTTTTTTTAACTTTTAATTTTGATTTTGACTTTAAATGGCATCTCAAAGACTTAAGATAATAAGATTTATTCAAATTGTTTTTTATTTTGATTTGTAATTATTAGATGTACCGCAAAAGCTCTCAATCGAAACCCGAGAACATGAAAGTTTCATTTTAAAATCACTTTTTCATACTCATGTAACACACCAATGATGTAATCTCAAGCCCACTAAAATAGCATCTTAAGGATCAATCAATGAAAATCCCTTTTCTATTCATATAGAGTCTATATTCTGAACTCAAAATTATTAAAATAACATAATTAGAGTCGATCATCGAGTTACTATCTTATAGAATAATCCAAGTGTGAGTTTAAGTTTTAAATTGGATAAAATGACAAAGTTAAACACTATATAAGGAAAAAGATCCATAAATTTAATGTCTTGAGGTTTTAGGTTAAGAATGATGTCGATTTGTTATATGGATGGGACCATCAAATGGAAGAAATTCTCGCAAATCGTTATTCCACTCTCTTATGGTGAAACCAAGGATCGATGGACGGTAAGAATGCAAAGTTATCTAGAGGGACTAAGTTGTAAAGGAAAAAAAATGATATGTTGCCCAAAAATCTGCCCATGGCCAAAATCAAAATGCAAAAGGAAAGAAAGACAAAGAAGGCAAAGACAAAGTCATGTTTGTTTGTAAATATTTCACAAATGATTCTTATCAAGTTCATGACTCTAAAGCTAGCCAAATAAATTTGAGATTATTTAAGGGAGTTTGAGCTGCAAAGGGTGAAAGAGTTTAAGACAATTAAGGAATACTCAAATACACAACAAAGATTTGTCTGCAATTACTTTGACATGAGTGATACATGTCTTGTAAGCATAAGAGCAGCGAAAATTAATGAGAGAAGATCATGTGGTTGAAGGTGTTTTACTTCATACCAGAGATAATGCTTTCATAGTCAAGAACAACAAAAGAAACACATACAACACAGATTTTTCCATTTTGTCCCTATTGTAAGAAAAATAATTGCCAACTCAACAAGTGTTGGTGGATGTCAGATGTAAAATCCACAAATATGGTCAACTAGGACATATGGAAAAGGTATGCAAATCCTAATATCCTCAAGAAGATGTCAAGATTGTGGAGCACAAATCAAAAGAGGAACTTCTTCTTGTAACATCATATGTTATAACAAACAAGTCTACAAAATGTAAGATTATAGATAGTGGTGGTACAAACCGCATGACTCATGATCGAGAACTTTTCAAAGAGTTCAACAAATAAGATATTTCCAAAGTCAAAATTGGGAATGAAGAATAACTTGTTGTGAAAAATATATGATCAATTTCAATTAAAACTCATTTTAGATATCAAATTAATTTTTGATGTCTTATATATTTCTAAGATTACTCAAAATATGTTAAGTGTTGCTCAAATATTAGAGAAAAATTATAAAATTTTATTTGAAAATAAACTTTGTGTGATTAAAGATGCTAATAACATATAAGTATTCAAAGTTCATATGAAAAATAGAAAAAAAAAATTGGATTTGATGAAGGGGAATTGACTACAAATAAAGAAAATATAAAAGAATGATCAAGATCAAAAGAAGATGAATATTTCTTGAAAAAATTTGATATCCAAATGAAGAAAGTACATGAAGACTCACATTCTAACATTCATCAAAAGTTCAATGTCACTACTATGAAATTCACAATTAACAAAGAAGATAATACTAATAGTAGAACACATACAATGACGGAAAAAAAAGTATAATTCATTACATTTTTACATTATTCCTTAAAATTCACAAAAATTATTTTATATCAAAATAGTATTTTAAAATGTCATGGCAATAACTTTTAGTTTTACTCATTGTGACTTTTAAAAATTATTGCAAATGTAAAAGAAAAACACTAAAGATTATAGCTGGAAGACTAAATAGAATTTTTCTCTCCCAATATTTGAACTTTATTTTCAATGTAATTCTATTATTCTTTAAAATTTTCAACGTAGTCTCAATTTTAATTAAAATGAGTAGATATGATTTCTTTCATTATATTCATGTTATAGCTGTTGAAAGAGTGACAGTCCTTTCCGTTACATTTTTTTCGTCAATATTCTTGATCCTGTTGAAAGAGTGTAAAACTTTTTTTCATAATCACAAAATAAAATTTACTTTTTTTATAACTGTTTTAAGAGATATTGTTAGAAATTTTTTGACTTGTTTGTTTTGTAGTAATATTGTGGCTTGGTATGGTACTTCAGCTAAACAAGGTCTCTGTAAATAGTTGTGATTCCGTGTTGTTAAATTCGTATTGTGACTGAATTAAGTTGTGGTTTTTAGTGTTTGGAGTTTTGGTTGTGAAAAATGGATGTTACTTTATTTAGCAACAATTTTTCCCTGTTACGTTTGGGATTCCCATGGTTCATTGAAGTACTAGTCTATTTAAAGCATTCAAACAGAATACCAAACAATCAAACATTATCATTCATTTTTCATCCTTCGAAAAATAGAACACAACACTTGACAATTTGTTAACGTTAAATTAATTAATTCCAAAATTTGCTTCCATAAGTATTTCCTAGGATAAGTTAAGGATTTGCACTCCCAATGCCTAAAAGCTCATCTAGAAAGTAGGGCGATCATTCTTGCAGATGAAAACACCTTACAGCACCACACTTGTATTATTTAATTGGTTCTTCAAACTAAAGCAATTTATACAATGTTTGTCTCAGTCTATTTAAGGTGAAATCTAACATTTAAAATGATTAAGTAAATCGAAAAATGAACCAGGAAAAAAATAAGAAAAAACACAAAAGGTCATTCTAAATTTAACTGCAACATTCTGACTCAAACAAATACAAGATGGTTTTCACTTTTATTCCCATGCTGGTCTTCTATTGGAAGATTATAGAAAAATATTAGCCACCATTAACATGGTATCTCCTTTAAATTACCAAAACTGTTTCTAAGAAACATAGCCTTGATGCTAGATCATACACAACCAGCCAGCTGATGATATAGGTACTGTATCAAGATCACTCGCACTGGTGTAGTTTCCACTATTCCGTTCATTCACCTGTTGCAGCCAACATCATATGAGCAGCATTTCTGCAGTTTGTTAAAAAAGGTGCAAACTTTCAGTTTCTAATGAGGTATAACAAAACAGTGTACACATAAATCCAACCTAATTTTTTCACTGCTATAATCTTTAAACCAAAATCACATAAATCCATCTTAGAAGTAGTTAAAAACTACCCTTTTCTTTCTGCATGTCAAGATGTAGGTTTGAACTTAGCACCAACAAGAACAATGTTTTAATGATTCAGAAAACGAACTGAGACTATTTTGTGTAGATCAGATGAACTCACATTAAGAAAAGGTAGAGTTTGCACCAACTTTCTCTCTGGACTCCTCATCGGTGACAGTGTCTGCGACTGAATCAAGAATTCCATTAGACTGCAGATGTTCTTTTAAGCCGGACGAGTCAATGGCCTCTGCAAGGTTCCGCTTAATTTGTTGCACCAAAGCAGAAATTCTATTCTTGGATTCAGAACTTGGCGACTTCATATTCTTGGCAACCTCCGATTTCAGTTGTTGCATCATGCTCTTAATATCTTCCGATGAGTTAACCATCCTATCAATTTGCTTTTGCATTTCTTCTTTTAGTTCTTTTGAAACTGGGTAGGTGGTGTTATCTTCTTTTACAGCAACATCTAAGCCCATCGACTGCAGAGCATTAACCACCTGTGAGTCTACCTCTTTCTTAAAGTCAGTGACTTTCTTCTTCAACTCCTCATCCAAATCACTTCCTGAGGATGCACCAGCACTTCTAATTTCATCCTTTAATGCTTCAAACTCTTTCCTTAATCTAGGATTACTCAAGGCTTGATCAACTCTAGTCTTCAACTCTTGCTTAAATGTGACACTGTCCTTGCTTGTACCTGACAGCTGCTTTGCTATAGATAATTCATTGAAATACTTAAGATTTTTCTGCAGCTGAGCATAATTAGGAGATGCATGCAATTTCTTTTCAAACTCCACCCTTAGCTTATCTACCTTATCCTTCACCGATGGATCAAGACTTTCATAATCTGCATTTGCTGCTGCGACTTCCTCCTGTAGTTGCAACCACCTCTCTGTCAAGCCTGCAGCTTTAATTGCCTCAGAGTATTCATGATTGATCTCCTTCTCCAGTTGCTTTAACATCTCATCTAAATCTAGTTTTGGAGGAACGGGAGAAGATTCTTTAGCTTCCACAATTTGTTTCTTCAGTTTCTGAACCTCAGCTTCCAGTTCAGCATCCGGCATCTTAGTGATAGAAAGATCCTTCTTCTTCATGTTGACCTTTCTCTTAGGATCTATAGGAATACCTTCCTGGAACCCACCGATCTTTCTGAACTTAAGCATTCGATGTTTAATAAGCTCTTCAGAGTCCATCTTGGTGAGTTCCTGCATAATGGGCAAGTAAAACATATGAAGTTTACGCAAAATTACACATATATGTTTTTCAGTAGAATTCTTGCTTCTTGAAACTTACGTCCATGGTGTCATTGATTGCTTTTTTTATCTGTTGAGATGTCCACTCTGGATTTGCATGTGCACCACCAAGCGGCTCCTATTGAAAAGAAACAATGAACAATGAACCTCTATTTAGATTCTATTCCCAAGAGAATATTGCTATCAATCCACGTAATGTTAAATGCTTATGTTGCACAGGAAAAGGTAAATTAGAACAAATCAAAGCAGGAGTTATAGATTCAACAAATTTGCCTGAGTACATAAAATACTCTATATATTCATAATTAAACCATTAAGATGATAAATTCCATGTACATGAACAAGATTTAAGGGAGAGAAAAGCATAATCAATAGCTTCTTACAGGTATAATACCATCTGCAACTTGTAATTTGCACAATTCAGGAGCTGTAATCCTCAGTTTCTCAGCAGCCTGCATAGGACAATAAAAATAAAATAGTTGAATTTAAAAAAATATTATGAAATGAAAGAGTCAAAGTACTGGGGTCATAAATACCTTTGGAGCAGCTTTAGCACTCTTCCACAAGATTGCTGCACATGCTTCTGGACTAAATCACGTAATAAATAAAGGTTAAACCAGCAAAAAACAACAGTAAGACCTCTTCAATTAGTAAAATGATTCATGACAGCACAAGTAGTCAACCATATCACAACACGGACATACATAATAGTAAATCAAACAATGACTTTTCTAGGTGGTCATGTGACTACTAACTTCTATTCCTGATCCTCCATGTATGGTTTGTATGACCCAAATTTATAGTTTTCATTTCTCATAATAAAAAGAGTTCTTTCTTAATAGTAAATTTGAAAATACATTCTGTTGTTTTTCTGAATTCTTAAAGTGAGAGATAAAATTTATATAATACAACCATGAAGCTTGCTTGTGGGACTAAACTCAACAATATGTAACATAATTGAAATCTAACATGCACAGGTGAGGGGCTAAAAGCCTGTAATTGAAATAATTATTAAAATATTATAAATTATGCAAATAGCAAAGTAAAAAACTAAATCACCTTGCAACATAGAAAACGGCATTTTCAAGCATCAGTAGTTTATTAGCACATCCAATCGCAAGGGCACCACCTGAACCACCTTCTCCAATAACTATAGATATAACTGGAACCTTCAGACCAAACATGGATCTCAAATTGTGAGCAATTGCTTCACCCTGCAAGTATGAAAATCAACAAATTGATTAACCTTGTAACAAAAGAAAGCCAAAGAATCTTAGACCCTAACCCACAACATACCTGTCCTAGTTCCTCTGATTTAAGGTCAGCGTAAGCACCAGGTGTGTCAATGAATGTAACTATGGGGAACCCATGATGATCTGCATATTCCATCATACGAAGAGCCTTCCTATACCTGTTTCAATTGGAAGTTTACCATCAGTGTCAAATGCGCAGATAAAATCAATGTAAATTAGCATTCAGACGTTATCTTAAATCTAGTAATTTGTTGCATCAACTAGAGTTCCTAGTGGACATACCCATGAGGAGTTGGCATCCCAAAGTTACGCTGAATGTTTTCTTTAGTATTTCTACCCTTTTGGTGACCAATGAACATGTATCTTCTACCATCTATCATTCCTATACCTGTAGCAATAGCTGGATCATCATAACCTGCCCGATCACCATGGATTTCCATAAACTGAAACATGAAGAAACATGGAATTTCAGGTAAAGTGGTTCATACACAAGACCAATTAAGAAATAAGAAAATGAAATAACTAGAATATTGAAGTTAAAAACAAAAGTAATACTTAGAACACCTTTTCAGTTATGTTAAAGATGTGATCAAGAAAAGTTGGCCTGTTAGGATGTCTTGCGATGTTGACCCGCTGTATAGGAGTCAGATGCGTATAGAGATCCTTTAAAGCCTGAAAAATAATGAGTGGTGAAAAATGAGACTTTTACCAAATTTACTGTTGAAATTGCAAGCATTGGGAGGAAAAACATTAAAATATATATTTGAATCTTGTATAAAGAAACTCCAGATAATTCTATAACAAAATAATAACATAATACAGGCAAAGAACAAGTGCAATGCAAACAAGTCAATAACACTCACACCAACACAATATAGAAACACAATAATATTCTTTACCGAAGATATCACAGTTGCTTAAATATAAAGAGAAGAAAAAAAAAAATAAAAAACAATATATATATATATATAGATAGATAGATATATATATATAGCAGAAACACTTGAATCTGCATTTCAGAAACAACACATACTATAAGCAACTATGAAATCACAGAGAATAAGAACTTTTCACAGGGATTGCTAACATGAATGACACTAGGGTTAAATTAGTTTCTTTAAGACAAAAAGAAATCAGAGTGGGTTAAAATTTAAAAATAATTATATATTCAATCAAGAAAGTAGCAATCAGAGAGCACCACAGTTGCAGTATTCTAATAAGAACTCTTGTTTTAAGTATGAGACTGAGCCCACAATCATAATCATCAACAATTTTCACAGTAATTCAGTTTTCTTAAGAACAAAATTTATTTGTTAAGACACGAAAACCTGCTGGTATTTAGTCTCCAATAATTGAATCTGATCAGTGAAGTCCAGCCCAGTTTCCTCTGCCATCTTTTGTACCTGTTTCCAACCATAAAAAATACTCCTATTAGCCATTAGCATTCAGCACAACCTCCATGAATCAGACAACTACTGCAAATTAACCCTCAGTCAAGCAAACAAAGCACTCATCAACACATACAAAGACGCAAACAGATTAAACAAGAAGTTACATCAAAGATCTTCTTTTGCAGATCAACAAGAGGCTTTTCAAAATCCAAAGTGGCAAGCTTTGGCTTTTCCTTGAGTGGCTTGAAACGGGAAAGGTGGATCAGCACCCCACCCTTCACATTGGGATCAGGATTAGCAGGCCAAGGATAGTCATACTTCTTCGCCTTCCTCAGCTTGGCAGCAACACTAAAATCCCTACTCTTTACAATCAACCTTCCCTTGCCCAAGCTCCTCAAAGGAACACCATTGAAACCGCTGGTTGAACTTCTCAAAAGGTCCGAAGCAGAAGCACCAGCAAGAGACGCAGAAGAAGCAGCCATTCTCCCCTTCAAACTCGATCCCCCAAATCCGAAAAATCTGAAAAAATTAGCAATAATACGAGAAACTCAGAATAAGATCAAAAAAAACAACACTCAACAAGGAAGCAACAAGACAAAATCAACAAGACCCAGAAAGGGAATTTGAAAAAAGAATGAAAAAAGACAAAAGCTTTATCTCGATCCAAAGGAAAACAAAGGAAAAAAAAAAAAAACAAATCTTGTCATGAACCCATTTGAGTTACTCAACTAAGCTCCATTTTCACAAAATCCAAGCAACATTGAGCAAGAGTTTCAAGTCCCCACAATCAATAGAAACCACAACCATTCATTCACAAACCATTTACGAAGCTCCTGGAATTGAGGAAAGCAAACACTACTTTGTAGGAGAAAAAGAAGGAAAAGTTTTCTAGGGAAATTACCAGGGAGAGGTTGAAGATCCAGAAGAAAGAGGCAGAGGAGAAAGTCCAATCTAATGGCAAGGAAGAGAATGCGATATAATTAAGGGGTGTGTTTAAGTGGGAGAACTTCGGTGAGATCGCCAATGAAAAAGAGGAAAACAGAGAAGAGAAAAGGAGTAGTTGTTGTTGGTTTGTTGAGGGAGTGAAAGGCAAAGGAAGAGATTGGGGTTTTGTTATTCAAAGAAGGAAAAGGCCAAACACCTAAGTGAAGGAGGCGATACTTCTTATGCTCAATGACTGTCACAACTCACAATAATGAGCCAGCTTTTTTCGGTTTGGCCGTTAAGCATATACACACACCTCATCCAAACACACACACACAAATCTTTTGTGTAACGTAAAAAAACAACACACCAACATTAACACCAAATCAAAAAAATGTTCTTTAGCTACTCACACAGTCTTGAAGATTTCAGCAGATCCTCTAGAACAAAAATTATACTAAATATAAATTCGTTTTATTGATTTTGTAAAATTAAATCAAGTATAAATTCATTTATCTCGATGATATTAAAGTTTATTTTAGTTAAATTTGTTGGATTTTGTCTAAGATTTTCCTAATTTCATGTTTCAAATGTTCAGTTTTTAGTGCCGGGATTTTATACAATGAGAGTTTGAGAAATTTTATAATAGTTTTCCATCTGAAGTTATTTTAATTTATTTTAATTTATTTTAAGCTAGATATTGTAATCATAAATAATTTTATGGTAAATATAAAAAATTAATTAATGGCTGGATATAATTTATTTTTTTTGGATCAAGTATGTACTTTGTATCAGTTTTAGGATAAATTTGATTTTATAATTGTGAATTTTTTTTAAAAAAATATTCTAACATTTGTATTAATCATATTAAATATTTAATACACATATAACAAACCAAATAAAATATAATATAATATAATATAGCATAAATTGTGTTAATATGGACATAGTATTAAATATATTATAAGATATTTTATGTATAATATATATATATATATATATATATATATAGCAGATTTATATGTGATATTTTAATAATGTGACCATTAACATGTTATTTGACTTATATATTAATGTACTTTTTAAAAAGAAAAGATAAAAAGACCCTATAGAACAAATTAATGTGAAAGTTAGTGAGAATATAATTAAACTATGCTTATTTACATGTGGAACAATACATTAACTATCATACCATTATTTGGATTTACGTCAACAGATTTTATTAAATCTTAAAAAAATAAAAATTTTCAATAAAAATATCTACGAGTCTCAAGTACAATTATGATATCACCACAAACAAAAATTAAAATTAGTTATAATTTCTAATAATTTATACTATACATGTTTATTAGTTTCGTCTAATAAAATTATATATATATATATATATATATATATATATATATATATTAAATCCTTTTTTTACATGTAAAAATGTATTATAATGTTTTTTAAATATGTAAATTATTATCAATTTTGTAATTATCAGAGTTACTTACCTTGTATACATGAACTTTTACCCTATGTTTAAATATAACACGTTTTTTGTTTGGTTTGTAGAATACTTATAATTTTTAATTCAGTATATATTTGGAGGACAAAATTAAGAATACTGAACCAATTTAAAAATTTTATAAATGAATATTCTCTCAGTTATATAAGATAGTTGTTTAAGATTTTTCTTATAAAAAACATTTAATTTTTCTGTTTCAGTCAAAATTTTAAATAAGTTATACTCAAACTATTTTCAATCCACTACAAAATAAAAAGGTACAGTTGAAAAAATATATTGAATTAAAAAATTAAAATAAAAATAAAAAATTATTAAGAAACGGTAATTATAAAATAATAGAAGGAATGATTATAGGACTAAGTTGTTCGTCCCAACAGTACTAAACTTTTTTTAAGTCATGTCTCTTATTACGAAAAGAAAAAGAAAAAAACCTAATTAAAAGGTAATCACAAAAATTTTCTGATATTGATCATTTAATCATTAAAGAAAATCAGTAGATACATGAAGAGAACCGTTGATGTATGTTTGAGAACTTTCATCTTGGCCCTACACGTGCATGCTCCAGTACCTTCTATTACTTCTTCGATTTTAAATATACAAGTAACTTGGAGTGCAACTAAATAATTTAATTTATTAGCAGCATAGATATGCTGTCTATCATATACATATGTATAAAGCAATATAAATTAAGATAATATATTAACCAATTTTTTTTAAAATTACAATCTCTACAGTTATGTATTGAAATAGTGTTTATAAATTTAATAAAATTTAATAACAACATAAATTAAGGAAAAATATCAATGAAAATGTTTAAAGTTTTAATCTCTACGTAATTAAATAAATTTGAAATATAAACAAAGAATTTTTTTTTATGAAATCAAAAATGAAAAAAATGTTAAACTATAAAAAAATATGTGTATTATAAATGTGGTTGAGTGTTTATGTTGTGTTAGGGTTTCTTAAACGGAAGTTAAAAAGGAAACTGACGGCGGACCAAAAAAGTGAGAAAGTCAAAAATATGTTGCTAGGTTTGGTGATCTGCAATTCTATTTGGCTTAAACTGAAACTTATTTACGAATTATTTATACTTTTTTGTAGTTAGTTGTTTACTAATAATCTAATAATAAATTATATAAACACATGTTTAATAAATAAATATATAAATTATTTCCGTTTTAAGATTCTAACACTAAAACACCTTAGAAAATTATTAGATACAACACATTTAGTAACTTTGTACGATCAATTATATATTCTTCGGAAGTTATGAAATCATCAAAATTACTAAGACCGAAGAAAGATACCAAATGTCACGTGACTCAACAAATAACTATAAAAACGTGATTTCATTTTAAAAAAAATAAATTTTCAATAATAGGAATGGAGTGTGGATCATGCCACCGGCCATAAGTAATGCCGATTTCTTATTTTGCACATATTTCAGTAAGCTACACTTATTTGATTGAGGAAATCACAATAAATATTAAGGTGATTCATATAATGACTTTTACTTTTTACATTCCAAACCCTCAAACTTATTTTATGTTCACAAAAATTTGTATTTTATAAAAACAAAAATTCTATTCATTGATATATGAACGGTGACGTCTGATATATAATCTCAAAAAGACATGAAAATAAATGTTTAAGATCTACTTTGCTATTCTATTGTGTTATTCTATGTTTTGACGCTTAGTTCTTGATTTGATTTTTATATTTAGTCTTTTTTATTTGTTTTTATATATAATCTCAAAAAGACATGAAAATAAATGATTTTTTTTTAATTCAATTGAATTTCTATATTTTTATATAGGAGCAATGTGGTCCCTTATTTATTAGTATCGTCTTTCGGGGATCTTAGAAATGAACTCAAAAGTTATAAGTGAGTTCATGTGTTTATTTTTGATGATGCAATAAACAAAAATGAAAAGAATTTATGATATTGAATATGAAGGAGACGATTTTGGTGAGATTGTGTCACCAAAGAAGAGTGAAAATGGAGAAGAAGGTTTGGATTCTAACAATGTTAACATTGATTAGATGGAAGGATCACATTATCTCTATCTATACAATATAGGGACTTAGTTGAATCCAAAACAATGTAGGGATAAATAAATCATAGGCCTAAATATATGAATCAAACTACTAATTTAAACTTTTATTAGAATGACTTGTTGTCACATTCCAAATAAAGTTAACACTAATTTAACAAAAGAGATGACATTGACTTTATTTAATAAATATTGAAACTCGATTGAATAAAAAGCAACTATAGAGACCAAAACAAAATTAAATGCCTAAATATACCAAATTACTAATTAAACCATGTTTTGATATAGATACTTAAAGGACCATTGAGAGATTGAAAATCTTCTTTTTATTCATTATACAATGAAAGACATCAAAGTTTATACATTGTTACGATAAATCAAGTTAGTACAATAATTATGTTAGACCATGTTAAAAAATTTAAATATAAATTTAAAAAAGTTGAGTAATATATAAAAGAAATACTCACAAACTCCTTACCTTAAAAATCTGAGTTATAAGTGATATTAATCTCTTATATCTTATATGTAAATTTGATTCATCTCTCCACTTCAAAAGATCCATCACACCATAATTTCCTTTTTGTATGAAGTTACAAACAAGAAGAAGAGTTTTTATGTAAATTTGATTCATGACTGACATACAAGAAGAAGAGTTCCATGAGTCAGGTATTATGTGATTAAAATCTAAGCGTCGAACACACAATCTGGCAATTTTTTATATTTACTTTTTTCTTTATTTGTAATCCCTTATACTCTAGATATACATGAAATAAAGTAAGATTCAAGCTTTTCGACCCACAATTTTGAAAGATGTTGAACATAATCTTATCTACACAACATTCTTTTGTTGTGTGAGTGGTGTAAGTTTAAGAGACTTGTTATACAAATACTTAAGGTACTATTTGGAGAACCAATTAAAAAAACGATTATGTTAAATAGATAAGGACTTGGAAATATTACTTGTGTCACAGTTACTATAATAAAATTTGGAAATTTACCAAAAACAAAACAAGGTTTAGTCTCAACAGTTAAAGACAGTAGTAAAAAATTCTCTATAGTTGATGTTGCTATGGGTAACAAGTAAAAGACAAAATAAAGTACTAGTTATAAATTCTAAGTATCTAAGAGAAGAAAAAAGTTAAATGAATTAATTATAAGTTCTTTCAATTGACATTATACAAACTAAATTTAATTCAAAAACTATAATTTATTTTATCTTATTTTCTTTTCCTGTATAAAAAATTATCCACACAAAAGCTAGCTAAAAGCATGGCCAGGACCACAACCCATTCACAATGAAATGTCTTCATATTACAAGGACTGGATAAGAAACAGATATGCAAAAACCAAATTTGGCACCATTTCCAAATCCAAATTAGACATGACTGGATATTAATGTTTTCAGCGCATATAAAGTTTAATTCCGCAAAAGGTACTTTTGCAGAGGAGCAAAGTTGACCCACTAGAGTCAGCCAGTAGCGAAAACCATAAATCCACCAACATCACCGCGTGCAAACAAGCTGTTGTTCCTGAAACTCGTGAGGGATAATTATATCATCTGGAACAAACTGATTGCACGCACATTATGATTGGAGAGCCATCTCGTTATGATTTCACTTTTATATCGTGATTCTAGTACCCAAGGGGACAAAAAATTTCGTTGCCTTTGGTAAATAATAATGTAAAAAAAAGCTCAATGCAGTTAAAATATACAAATACAAAAATAGGCCCAAAAGTAAACGGTTTAATCGCTGTTTAGCGATTCGACTAATGCATGACGAGACAAACATGCGCAGAAACATCCTCAAAAGTAAACAGATATATCCAATAGAATAACGATAGAAAGCCTAACTAGCCCTGGCTACCAAAGCCATCACGGTTATCATGCTGCCACCCATAACCCTGACCATCATGCCCAAGCTCCCCAGAATAGTAGTTCTGTTTCAAATGTGACATGTTGGGTGGAGGCGGAGGTGGTGGTGGCAGGGGCATGGGCTGCGGTGCCAATATACCTTTGCCCTCCCTTGGATCCACAACCATACCTCCCTGTGTTTGTTCAAAAGGCACACCACCAATTCCTGAGTTCCAGGGCTGGGGATAATTTCCTGGAAAATTTGGGCCATTTGGGGCACCTTGTGGGAATCCCAATAATGAACTCTGCTCCCCACCAATATCAGCACCTGAGTCCGGCCTAGGCATATCATAGGGACCACCATAAAAGGGTTGAGCTCGTTCATTTGGGTAAGGGGGGTAACCAAATGGCAGAGGAGGGTTCAACATTGGGTTTGAAGTAACCAGGGAGGGAACATTGGAAGGTTGTGCAGGGTGCATCGTTGCATACTCAGGAAATGGGGTCTCTGGACCCACTGCTTGCTGCCTGTCAGAAAACTGGGAAGGTTCTTGTGGGGGTTGCTGCATGTCAAAACTTTGTTGATGAAAACCCTGTTGTCCGCCTCCAACAGAGCCAGACATGGTATCTGAAGGGTGTTGTTGACCGTAATATGGTGGCTTTGGCTGCAGGGTTTGCCTTGAAGGTGGTTGCTCTCTTGGTGTCTGTCTACGAGATTTATCTTCCAGATCATGTTGCTGGGAATTCGAACCAGGAGAAAAAACTGGTCTTTGGGGACCTCTAGCAGTGGAATCTGAAGCTGTAGATTGCCTAACACTCTGTGCTTCTGAGTCGTTTCCATCTTCTTTATCAGCATTGGGTCGAAGAAGGTTGGCATGGCTGTCTTGGATATGAGATTCAAAATCAGCTTTCTTTAAGAAAGATTTGAGACAATGAGGGGCAGCACAAATCAGGATTCCTTCCATCATTTTGATTGTTTGAATCTTCTGGATTCGTTCATCACACCTGTTTCCCAAGAATGTCAAAAAAACATTTTTTACATAACCATATGATGTTAAACATAAAAGGTAGAGAACTTTTATACATGGAAGCTATCAATTGAAGAGACTATCAAGAAAGCTTCAGTCATTAGGTAAAAGCTCAAGTATGGTTTTATATCCAACATGCCCCCCTTACACTAAGGTCGATCCTGACATCTTATGAACCTAAGGTGAAATAATAAATAAGGACCCCGAATGTTTTATTTATTTTTTTTGTAAATACTGTACACAACCTTTGCCTCCTCAGCAGGACTCCAAAGTACGCTTAAAACTTTAGACCGTTAGGCTAGAGTTTTATCACACTTCAGAGCTCTTTGTACAGGCCTTGACTGATGTATAAATATTTTAAAATAAAAATACATATTTCATAATGATATATTTTATTGCACATAAAATATTTTCTTTACTCATAAATACAAACTATTACATGTGTAGAGGGTTTAATCATTTTATTAAAAAAGATGAAGTTAAAGCATCATTACAAAATAGAAATAACTTTTTTTTAGGGCCCTCTTCACCATGGGCCCAGGGTGATCTCCCCCACAGGCATCCCCAAACTGGCCTTGCCTCACAAAAAGACCTTGAAATTTGAAGTGTAAACTCTGCACAAACCCACCTTGACTTGTGTTAAAACTCAACTTTCTATTATAATAAAGGGACTAAGAGGAATCAAACTCTGATCCAATTGGTCAGGTTAGTGACACCTTGTCATTTACTAAATATTCCAAAAGCTGAAGTTATTTAGCAATGGACATACCTCGGGTGCTCAAAAAAAACATGGAAAACAGTAAATAAATGAATGAATAAAAAACGATACGTTTTCCATGCTTATTTAAGTATTTTTAGTATATTACTACACATTGCTCGCATACCAATCACTCACACCTATTCAAGCTGGCAGTGCTTGGTTTGGGAGTAACTGGCCCCATATAAATGTACCAATTAAAATCATGTCATCGGCCCCATATCAGGTGCAAATGATGGCAAGCAAGAGGTGTCTACAAATATTTATGAATGAATTCTAATATCATATTTCCAAAGTAATACCAAATTCATTGGAAATCATGTAAAAAGAAAATGTTCAATAGCCCTTCAGAAATATAAAATCACAATGAACCTCTTGAAAATTGAAAGCATACATAGCTTAACTTCAACTTAGTTAATATGTGAAAAACACCGGTAAAAGGACGAAAAAGGGGGATGGAACCATCTAAAGAATGTGCTGAGGAAATATTATGATTCAGAGTGAAGTCCTATATATGATGGACCCAGACAAATGAGTTAAAAGGTTAAAACATACAGCAAAACATTATGATCCAAAAGACACCAATATTCATTGATTTCTGTATGAAGATCAGTAAGATAGAAATATTCTTACAGGTAGCACATTGAATCACTTCTAGAACAATCCAGACAAAAGGCGTGCTCACAAGGGCTCTGCATGACCATAAGCACGTTAATTTAAAGTCAGCCAACATCAAAGTATTTAACTAGTTGTAGCACAGTTTCAGTGGATAAATGACTGAGGTAAAAATTAGAGATGTCATACCACGTGTTTCTAAGTTAAATATAGCAAAACTATGGAGAAACTAATTAATGTGTTACGCATACGATATAAAAGGAAAATATAGGTTATTTGTGATAACAAAGTACCTACCAAGTTCAAAGGAAAGTCTTATCTTACTACTATGACCAATTACAATGGTGAATGATGGATGGTCTTTGAAGGGATGAGGAAAAAGTAGAGATGCAAAAATGAGAATGTTAAGATGAATGTATAGCCAACAAGCACACAAAAGAGGGACAAAATTTGGAATGATTGTGCACAACAAGATATCAATATAGGAAAAACTAACAGATATCCAGTTAAGGCATCTTGAACAAGTGCAAATAAGACCACTGGAGTCATTGGTCGGGACAGGAGATCATATGGACATTAGCCCTATGAAAAAGGGGAGAGGGAAACAAGGACATTGTGAGAAATTATTAAATAGGTTCAAAGGTGAATAGTATATCCTTGCGAATTTGGTTTTGAACTATGACTATCGTCATTGTTGTAGCACACTTAGGAGAGACTAAGACAAACAATCTAAATTTTATACAATGACAACCATGTCAATAAACAGGTCTGCTTCTGAGAGCATGCTTTACATCTAGAACTCTGAAAGAAAACATGCTACATAGAAAAACAAATGTATTCGATGCAGATATTATTAGATATATATTTTTCATTTCAAAAGCAAATTTAAGATAATAAAGCAACACAGTCAATGTAATAACCAGTGTCATGAAGAAATGCTAAAGAATAAAACCATAAGTCCATTATAGGAAAATACTAAGAGGATAATAACTCTATATAGCCCTAAAATAAAGAAGCTAACTCCAAATCAAAGGCATAAAGGAACATAAAACTTATATTCCCATGAAAGCTCTGGTCAATAAATCGAATGTACATGAAAAGAATTGAGTTTCCACTTAATAAACATTCAGTATTGCAGCTAGCATACTCTACTCAATAAATTAATTTCTCTATCTTGCATCAGATAAAGGCTGGAACTACGCCAAATAATATTTCAATAAACTTTTGAAAAAAAATCCCACACAAAAGCTAAACTGGAATCAAACAACTTAGATCCTGTCATGATTCAAAGCATTGTAACAAACAGAGATCTCAATTTAAAAACGTGCAACCATGCATAAATAATTACCAGGCGTCCATAAATGGCTACAGGGAAATCACAGCGAACACAGAAATGGACTCGCTCGCCAAGCTGGCGACGGGACCTACGGCCCAAAGTTTTCACAAGAGAAGTAGCCGTGGCTGCACCAATGCCCTTAGCAACAGGAAGATCAGCAAGAACCAGATGATCAGGGCACGCAACTGTAACATTCTCAACAGGTGACTGTTTCACCCCTGCTGACCCCTCTGATGCAGGAGCCCTGCTAAGCCGAATCTGAAGCATGTTTCAACCAAAATTATTCCCCCAACTCACAATCTTTCCAACCACTGCTCAGAAACGGGTATAATAGGGTTACGCAAAATACGCCTCCTCCTCCTTTAACATAAAGAGATGAAAAAAAAAATCAGATTAAACCCTAAAAAATGGTGAATAACAGATAAGAGACATATATCCAGAGACGACAATTAATGAAAAAAGAAAAAATAAATAAAAGAGAAAGACTATTAGCATTCAACATGTGCTAAGGAAACTGTATATTTATTTAATTTGACGTTTATCACATTAATCAAATCAATGAATATAGAAGATCTAAAAGAACCCAGAGGCATGCAAATTATTTCATATTAATTAAACTGAGACAAACAAGAATGCCGTGAAATTGTGGAGCATCGAATCTGGCGTTAGAAGAATCAGAGGCATTTATGCTCAAACAGGTTCAAATTCAGGGAAGATAACACAGGGACACTATTAAACCCTTTGAAAAAAAAAAAACAAGGGATTTTGAATCGATAAGATTTTTAATTGAGGAAGAAATTCAGAAATTAGAACTAAGAAGCTAAGATTGAAGAAACAAACTCGCAGTTGACGGAGCTAGAAGCTTCTTGTCTCGGATTTGCGTCTTCCTACTTCGCCGCGACGCAGAGACCCTCCAAATCCAACGTACTGATGTGCTTTTTACGAACAAATATGACACTTTCAGAAAATATATTAAAGTATTTTAGTGGAGGAAAAGTGTAATTTAAACCCCGAATTAGATCTCACTTGTTCGTTTGTGTATCCAAATAAAATTTTAGGGCAAAATTTTAAGAAAGTTTAATCAAAGAGTACTCGAAGAGTTCTATTGAAGTGTTCAGAATTCATAGTTTTTATTTTGCTTGCCGATTTAGATATTTAAATAATATTAATAATTATTATAATTATAATTATTAATAATATATAACTGTATATTTTTAATAATAATCTATAATTATATACTAAATTTTTTTTACAATTTTTTATTCTTAATTTATTTTTTATAATATAATTATTTATTTATTTTTTAAAAATTAATAGTTATTTTTATATATAATACTTTCCATTTATTTGCTTTATAAAATCCATGTGTATGCTGATAGTGATTAATCAAGGGCCATAACTAAGATCACACAAATGTTTCATTTTGACCCTGTAAACTCACATAATCCTGAATACACCTTCGGAAGAAACACATTATTCACCCCCTTCTCATTCTTGATCAAGGTTGTCAAACTCGAGAGTTTACGTAAACTCGTGAGAGTCCAGTAAACTCGAAACGTAAACTCGTAAGAGTTTACTTTACATGAAAACAAATTTTATATAAATAATATCTTAATTCAAACCGGTCCATAAAATTATATAGCTTAAAAGTATTTAAAATAAATAAATTCATACAAATACCGTAAATCATAGATTCAAATATCTGTCTAATCCTCTAATGATATCATCATCTTCATACAAATGGTGCAGTGCAAGTGTGACTGTGTTCGACCCAAAGCTGAAATAAATTCAAACACTTAAACAGTGCACTGCAGCTGGGAATAAGTGAATAACA
>Ga0214542_1002573_pt1 | contig 37448 bp, 13 predicted proteins | sample CNSS1metaG_FD_160096 | JGI IMG/M metagenome (GOLD analysis project Ga0214542, IMG submission 160096) | Root nodule microbial communities from cowpea collected in UCLA plant growth center, Los Angeles, California, USA - CNSS1 | ecosystem: Host-associated > Plants > Roots > Nodule | place: USA...
AGAAGAAGAAGAAGAAGAAGAAGAAGAAGAAGAAGAAGAAGAAGAAGAAGAAGAAGAAGAAGAAGAAGAAGAAGAAGAAGAAGAAGAAGAAGAAGAAGAAGAAGAAGAAGAAGAAGAAGAAGAAGAGCTCATCTTTTTGTGAGAGGGGAGGAAAAGTCTGTGTTCAATAGAAACGAGAGACAATTAACTTTTGTGGACATAGAAAAAATGAATAAGTTTAAACAACGATTTTAATTGAATAATAGTATATATTTACCAATATAATTTTATAAATATCACCACTTCAATATAAATTACATTTTGGAACAATTGTAATCTATTTAAGTAGTAATTTTTGCACTAGTGATTAAATAAACATATTAAATAAATATATTATTAAATTAAGTGTAAAACTTATTTTATAATTCAGTTATGTAAATTCAACTATAGCTTAAATTGTCATACTTTTTAATGCATAATTAAAAATATTTAATTTTGGATAATGGATAAAAAATAATATTAAGGTCATATAAATGAATTTTGCAATACTTTGATAAATTGAAACATTTTAAAAAGATATTATCTATAAATACATAATAGTCAGTATCTATAATTATATATAAAGAGGATTCCTTTTTTTGTGTTCACAATTCCAACTTTATCCTTTACAATGTAATTATTTGTTAAATTTTGTTAAACTTTTAAAAATTAATGGTTACTTTTACAAGTTTTTATAAAACTATTTACTTATGTTCTTCTTCTAATTGCTCTTATTCATCAACAATTATTTTCTCATATTTTCTCCATACATTTAACTTTATTTTTGATAAATATAATTTTATTTTTTTTATTAACTTAGTAACATTACAAAATCATCAACTACTAATATAATATCATGCATATTCAAAAAATGCATACATATATATGTAACGTCCCATTTAATTATTAAGCGTAATTAAAAGAAACGTCACACACAAACAGTACAACAGCGTAGTCCTAGGGTCTTAAACACAACCCCTACAATCCTAGGCACACCACGATGCCAAAAGAAAACCAGATAAAGTTCTAACAAGAGGAGATAGAGTATTAAGGAGTCAAGCAATACATGGGCCATAACCCTAACAAAAACATGAAGTCCAGCCCAAGTAGACTATGGCAGCGAAATCATCTATCCTTTGTTGACCACGAGTGCCTCTCGCATCTGCTCCCATCAATGAATTGATGATCATCGCAGGAGTAGAAGAATAACATACAAAGCATTCAAACGAGAAAAGGGTAAGCTAGAGTCAAAACTATTTCATCAATGCAATCAGATACACATTCACAGTCCATTATACATACATCACCCAAGCATGTTAAGACCTTCCAAACAATACACTAAGACTCGACTCGACTCATCCGGATACATATAACCTTGTCGGATTCAGCGGATGCTTGCACTTGTGGTGGATACCTCTGCTCACCCCCGAGCTATGTGTTACCAATGTTACAATGAATCAATTTCCTCACACACAAGGTTAGCCCTTAATGTGTTTCAGGTCTCCTGCTACTCTCACCACAGGAGTCAGTCCGCTCTAAGTGAGACTAACTAACTCCTTAGACCGTCAGGATGCAATCCTTACCTTGAATCCCTACCAAGTTATACAGATGGGGCACCACCATGGACACCCACTAACAGGGGCCATGAAATTACGTCCCGACCACTGAAGCGCGACCTTGAAAGTCTCACCTAGAGACTCCAAGGAATTACGCACTAACACAGACCAAACATAATCATACGGCCAAGTAATACACATCATGCAAGTATATATTCATTAGGCCAACCTTTAAAGCCAATACCTTTCATGTTCCAGGTCAAACACATTCCAACTCATCATACTCCATCCATGAATATAGAATTTCAACTCATCACTTTACCATGCCACTTTAATACCAACCATTTCAATAATATCCCATGCAAAGCTCATGCCAAACCCATTATCCATAAATCATGAATCACACCACTCATGCATACTCATTTGTCTCATAATTTTAACACAATACTTAAATCCAAGCAAGCATTAACCATTCGAGGTCAAGGAAAACGATCAAACATCACACTGTCTCGCCCAGCTCCTCGCTCAGGCTGAAGGGTCTCGCTCAGGCGAGAGGTTGTCGCTTGGGCGAGATGCTCGCTCGCTCAAGAACAACGTGGGTCGCCTGAGCGACCACTCGCGTGAAGCAGCTTGGGCGAGCCCCTGTTAATCTCGCCTAGGCGAGACATGCTCGCTTGGGCGAGAAAACTAGTGCCCACCATTGTTCTCTCGTGCAACAGTCCAATATTACCACACAACCAACACAATATCATCCCATAAACTCACAGTAGCATGCTATCCAATCAAATCATGCAATATCATCAAACAATCACGAAAAAAACACAGATTCGGCAAAAACCCTAACTTCCCTTAGAATGAGTTTAACAAAGGACTTCGACTCCACAACAATGAGTACAGCCGCTCCAAGGACGATTTAAAGAGCTGAAAACCACGAAACAAACCTTAGAATGAATCTCCTACAAAACCTTAGTTAGGGAACACAAAGATATACTAAGGAAGAAGTGATACTAGGTGAAAGATAACTTACGTTGAGCAAGAAAGGGCTTGAGCGAAGCTTGACGGTGGTGAGGGATCAAACCCTAGCAGAGAAATTGACGGCTACAGCTCAAGATTCTCTGAAAGTGAGTGGCAAGTGAGGATTAGGGCAGACTTAGGATGGGTTTTATCCTTTGGGCCAGTCCTTAGGCCCACACACAAGGGGCATCCCTTTAATTAAAGGCAGAAAGGAAAAGACATTTTAATGGGCCTTACAACATACGCGATAGCGCATGTGTATACGCTAGTAATTAATAAACGTAATTAATTTAAGATCTTTTAAGCACAACATATAGAATTATTTAAATAAACTTAACTATCTTAAATTAAATTTAAATTTAAATTAATTAACATAATTTTTTAGATGCTATATTAATCAATATAACATTACCTAATTATGAGATGCATAAAATATATTTTTAATGATGTGTTTTGGTTCTGCACACTAATATTGTGTTCCTGTGCACAAATTTAATGTGCAAAAGATAAGAAATAGAGATGTCAAAATGGGTTTCAACCAGTGAGCCAACCAGACTCACCACGGGTTCGAGTAGGATTGGATTGAGAAAAATTAAGATTTTTTACAAGTGAGTTGAACTCAACACGGCTCACTTAACCCATGGGTTAAACGGGTTCGAGTCGGGTTGAGGGTGGGTTGACTCGCTTAACCCACCACATTTTTTTACAAATTGTTTTTAATTTTTCTTTAATAATTATTCACTACCCCTAATTATATAGGTTCACAATTTCATAATTTTAAATGCTAAAATGTTGCTTAATAATATTTGAATTGTTTAAATGTTTAATTAATTTAATTGTCAAGTTATATACGTTGATACTTTAATCTTTAACTATAATCTTTATAGTAAATTACTCAATCGAACTGTCTTATAAACAAATTTTTTTAAATTAGCATGACAAAAGTGTGTAATTTTTTATTTATATTTTTGTTGAATAGCATGACAAAAAATATGTAATATTAGTCATGTTTTCTTGGACTATATGGACAATTTCTTGGAAATAATTCATCATATATTGGTGGTGAGCATGATGAAGACATTGATTCTTGATTTTACTATGATTATCATCTCATGGATTGCTTAAAAAATTATTTAAATATATGAATACTTAAAAATAAATACATAAATAATTTTTTATGTGGGTTGGTGAGCCAACCCACTTAACCCATCAACCCGTGGTGGGTTGAGTCGGATTGCAAAATTTCTGGCTCACCATAAAGTGAGTTGGGTTGGATTCACTCATTTTCAACCCTGCTCATGGTGAGCCAACCCGACTCACACGGATTGGCTCACTTTGACATGTCTAATAAGAAAGAGAGGAATAAGAGGTGTTTTACGTGTATACATGGTGAGATTAGAGTATGATGTTGAAAAAATTACTAAATTATCCTCGTTACTATTAGAAAGAAAATAAAATCTTCATGTAAATAAATTATTTTTGTACATAAGCATTCAATATGTAAATATTAAATTTATTTTCATACCAAATATATCGTATTATTCATTTTGTTATAAATATTTTTTTATAATTTCAATCTTTCAATAAAATTTATAAAAATAATTCTAAATCATTTATATATCATTTATATTACTTGACATTTTGGTAATCTAACTTTTTTATCTATTAAAATTTTTCTTTAATATGTCACATCAATCAATTCAGTCACAAACTTTCACAAACTTCACTCCCTACTTTACTCCAAATTCCTTAAGGTTGTGTTCTTTTTAGAGGAAGAATGAGGGGAAGAGGGAAAGAAAGAGATCCGAAGGATTAAATGGTGAAGTTGGTATTGTTTCTTTTAAGGAATTCGGAAGTGATTTTAGAATGAATCATAGAGAAATTTGTAAAAGTTTGTGATTGAATTCATTGATATGACATATTAAAAAAGACTTTTAATAATTTAAAATTATATATAAATAATTTAAAATTATTTTATATATTTTATTGAATGACTGAAAATATAAAAAAAATTATTTATAAAAAAAATGAATAATACAATATATTTTGTATGAAAATAAATTTAATATATAAGGTGGAAAATAATTTATTTACATGGAAACTTTTTTTCTTTTTAATAGTAATTTAGAAGTAATAAAGTTTTATTATAACCATAATAAATTATTATTACAGTTAATATAAAATTAAAAAAGTGAACTGAAACGCTAAACCACATGTAGCGAAAATTAAATAATGAATAGATAATTTTGTAAATCTAGTTGTGTCACCATCTAATCATCTTCGACTATCACTTTCAAAAGAACGCGCTACTCACTCTTTAATCATCGCTTCTCTTGTGAATAGTACATCCACCCAAAAAAACACAATATAAAAGAAACAACACCAACTTCATCATCTAATCCTTCTAATCTCTTCCCCTTCCTCTCTCTCAAATCAATCTATAAAAAAAAACACGGCCTTACTCCTTGCTGTTTGAAATGATGGGAGAAAATTAATGAAACTTGTTTGGTTTCAAGAGTCACAAATAGATTTAAAAGGAAATAAAATATTATCATCCTAGATGAAAAAAATTTTGCGGAAGAGACAACACCTATATTTTTACTTAAATGTCCATAAGTTTTCTTTAAATTCCAACTTAGTAATTATACTTTTACTTAAATGCCCAATATTTTTCTTTAAATTCCATAATACCCCGTATTTTTTACCTATAAAAATAATGCATGTATTTACATTTTTTTGAATAATTAATAATAATAACAATAATAATTAATAATAATAACATTAATTATATTATTGTTAATAATATTAATGACAGTAGTAACATTATTAATAATCATAATGAAAATTATTATTATTACAATAATAATACTAAAACTAGTAATAATAATACTAATTAGTAATATGTATTAATTTTTTAATCTAATAAACTACGTCACACCTACAGCTTAAGCTAATTAGTAATATATATTATTTGAAAATTATTAGTTTAGCTTTCATGATTAATTGACATAAAATTGTTTTAATCTAATTTTCTTTTTTTTATTGAAACTACAATAATAAATTTACTTATTTTTTATTGTTTATTTATTTATTTTATTCAATTTGGTTTATTAACAGATAAATCAATTTGACTTTTTTTATTTTTAGATCAATCTAATTCTAGTGATGCTAACTACCAGTAAAATATTTTAATCATTTGTCATTGATAGATTTAGACTAAAGGTACTTAACATATTACTAGTGCAAAATGAGCACGTTACCTCAACTTTAAATATTGGTTGAAATATAACTTAAAATATATATATATATATATATATATATATATATATATATATATATATATAAATATATATATATATATATATATATATATATATATATATATATATATATATATATATATGCAATTATAATATTTGTAACTTTGCTAAATTGCTCTTCGTAATCGACATAAAATGCATTTGTTTTCTGTGTCAATTAACCTCATAATTAATGTACAATATTGATCTTAATTTATAAAGAGTTCTTAAAATTTTCAATATTTACTCTTCTCTCTCTCTTTTCTAATAATAAACTATCATTAGTAATATATAACTAAAAGTAATTTTTAAAATATTTATATTATATACATTTTACACTTAAAATATTTATATATCGATAACAAAATGTTTAACACTTCCAAAATATGTTTTTTGAAGATTCCATCCGTCCAAATCTTGTCGTAAACACGTCTCATGCATTGTCTCACCGCAATGTGTGTCAACGTGAGCCTTCTTGTTTGGCTCTTCGCCACTTCAGACTTGTCTTTCTTGTCCCTACACAGTCCTGCGCCGCTAGACATAACCCTCCGCCTCTTCAGTACCATGTGGTCGCATCTTCTACCTACTATGTATATTAATTTGTCCCCTCCACTTGTTTCATTATGAGTTATTTGTATAATATATTAATTAAATTACTTTGTTGTAAAATATTGATAGTTTAAATGTTTTAACATAATGAAGAACTTTGTTTTTTATAAAATTAATTACTTTTATTTTATTCAAAAATTTGAGATAATTTACAATAATTTGGTAGTTTATGTTTAACTATTCTATTGTGTTCACAAAGCGGAACAATTTAGTTTAAAAAATGTAGAATTTATTTTTTCAGCAAAAAAGAATAAAATATAAAAAACATATAGATGCTTAAACCTTTACACACATAACAGAGCTTACAAAAGGGAAAAGATATATGGGTCAGTCAAACCGATACTCTTACAAATTTTTCTCTCACAAACAACTCAGGTTCAAAAAATATAAAACTTTTAATGCTGGTTATATCAATAATCAATAATTAACATAAAATTTGTTAATCTGGGTTAATTTTTCATCTTAAAGTTGATTTTTTTTACATCAATAAACGATGTAGAGAAAAAAAAACTCTCTCTTTGATATTAATTAAGGAAAAATCAATGTAAAATAAAATTTTACGTCAACTTTTAAATCATCTAAAGATAGTTTTTTTTTTTTTATGTCATCCATTTCTACGTGGGTTTTCAACTTGATGTTAAAATCTAATTTTACATTACCAAAGATAAAAGTTTAAATTGATTTTTAGAAATTATTATTATTACATCAATCTGAAATTAAGATGCACTTACAAGGATTACGGATTTAGAAGGTGCATGGTGGGAATAAAATTTTACATTCTTTTATCGTTACCAAAGACTACAATGCTCAAATTCATCAAATTACTATAACCTGAAATGAATCTAAGGTCATCCGTAAGCATGAATTGATCACAAACCTAATAACCCTTAATATATAAGAATGAGATAAATCGTCAATTATTACATGATAATAATTGATGGAGAGATATCTTATTCTTGAATACCATCACTAATTGATTAACATAACGAAAATATTTTCTTGATACCTTAACTGATGACCAGGCTCTTTAATCTTGAACAAGTATATCAACTACGCAATTGTATACAATAATACGAAAATTGAACAAATAATAAGTAATGGTACTAATTTTTTTCATTTTTCACTAAACATATAGACGTAAATAATAAAAGAAATTAAGAGAGGTGCTAAAGAACTAGTTGATTGAGAGAGAAAGTGAAAGAAAAAAAAGAATAGGGTTAGGGTTAGGGTGAGATAAAAAGAGTTTGTCCCCACAAAGCAGAGGATAGAAAAGAAGGGTGTGTGTGTCTGCACTAAAAGTTGACACTAGAAGACACAAATCACAAGTGTCTGCTTAGCAGGGTCCTTCTGTGTGTTGATTGGATTGGCATCCACAGTATATTCTTCAACATCCACTCAATAATAATATGCTCCTTTTGTATTTCACCTCAAATTCAAACCCCTGTGTGTGGGGTACATAACTTTGTCTCTTTCTCACTTACCTCACCCTTTCGGTTATTAATTGCATTGATTGGACACCCTTTCATACAATTCAAACATGAAATCAAATGATGGAACCAACATACGTACACTCCTCTCTATTTCCTAACCCTTATCCCCCCTCTTCACTCTTATGTTCATAGAATTAAACCCTAGACACTTGAAAATCACTGTCACTTCTCTACCCTTTTATATTTGATCATGACTAACCTACCTAAATAGATAGAGATAAGACTTGGCCTTATTTCTATGGAGCGTTTCTCCTTTTTCCCCCCCTTTTAGGTTCATCCAAAGTAACGGATAAAACAGATAAAAATAAATACAAAATTAAACTATTAATATTAAGTAAAAAAATAAATTATGATAAGTGTTCTTATGTCAAATTCATTAAGTTATATCTTTAATTGAGATAATATTATATTAAGATTAGTTATTGCATTTAAAATATTATGTCATGAGAATGCAACTATAATTTTAGTCTCACTTTGATTAGTACCGATAAAATTTAATTACGTATAAACATGAAGACCTAAAAATTTATTCTCTTTAAAGTTATGGTTTAGAAGTGATCATTTATGTGAGTTAGGTTTAAATTTTATTGGTGCGAGTCTTTTTAGTAATTTCTCTCTTTAAAGATTTATTAATGGTATCAAAGGAGATGGTAAGTGTTTTTGTGAAAACAAATAAGAGATATTAGAGAACACAAATAATGTCTTATCTTAATCCTCGGCCTCTCGAGTTGGTTCTTTCTCGGTTTGCACATGCCATCTGCTAGCGTATACGGTCTGTACCCTTAGGGGTTACCTATGGAGAGGGCTCCGACGATCAAGTCAGCAAAAAAGTCTCTCAAAGTCAAATATTGGATTAGGGAATTAATGAAAGCGTACGCCTTAATTGTTGGGATCCACGTGTATTTATAAGGTTATTAATTATGTCTGTCATCCTTATAGGTTGGGCCAGTGTTTGGGTTCTAGATGGGCCTGGGCTTGGCCCAGGCTTTAGGTTAACGTATGTTGGTATTAAGGGCCTTTTTTTAATGATATTCTAAGTTAGGTGTTATCAGTTTATTACACAGTCCTTTACAGTGGACGGTTTGGGCCGCTATGTTCTACTTGAAGGGTTATCAATTTATTAATTTTATTTGTGGGGTTATGTCTAGGCGGTCTTGGCCGTTTACTTGTCTTAGTCCGCCTAGGTATAGTAGTACACTAAGTCTTGGTGATCTACTCATATTAAGTTTAATATGGTTCTTATGTCGAAAGTTTTTCTGGCAAAGGGTATAGGTAATTATGTTTTGTTAAGATGAAAGAAAGGGATATTGATCATTCTTGAGAATACTTATGCTTGAGAGAAAATGTATCAATGCAAAAGACTCACCTTTGAGGGAGAAATTATTAAGAATGCAAGTGTGAATTTAAGTCTCAAAAGTTGGCTACCTTATAATAAGAAAGACTCACAAATTTATTGTAGTAAGGTTTTGAGTTTAAAGTCGTGACAATTTGTTATGTGGTTTGGATTCAAGTCTCATGGATGTTATATCTTCTCAATAAATTTTCTCTTGGATAAACCCATCATTTTGAAACTTGAAACTCTTATCATAGTTTTAACCTTAACCTTAAGAAACACATATAAAAAAAACTAAATTTAAATTATTCTTTATTTCAACTCATGTAGGATTAATGATTTTACTATAATACTAACTTTATTTGTTATTTAAATTTTTTAGTATTGTTTCCGTAATTATTTATTATTGTCATTATAATAATAAATAATTAAGTGGAGTGCGAAGTTAGTTCAATAGTAAATTTGAAAAGAATGGTGAGAGAGGTTGTAGGTTCAAGTATCACCCCGCTAACACTTGAAAGTTAAGATCGACTTGAAATTTTTTGGAAGAAAAAGTGGAAGATGTTTAGGGTTCAATTCTCCCACTAACAAAATAGTAACACCAACATCTATTGATAAAAAAATAAATAACTAAGTAAAAAATCATAATAATTATGTTAAAATCATAATTAAATTATAGTCTTACCATTAATGTAACGTCCCAATTAAATAGATAATTCTAATTAAAAATAAAATGTTGCATACTTAAAATATCCAAAGAGTACGAAGTTTGTGGTATGAAAGTTTACAGTTATCCAATCATACCCACACTGGAAACAGAGGCACTACATTGCCTAGAACAAAAAAAAGAGTGGCTCAAAAGACTCACCCATGCACAGGGAGATTACAAAAATAAATAAAGCTTCTTCAAACGTAGGCTCAATTGTGAGCCCAATACCCATCCATGATCAAGCTGCAGCATCCCCATTGTCACTGCAATTGCCAGAGGTTCCCACATATGCTCACATCAATAAATTGATGATCATCGCAAAAGGAGAAAAACCACACACAAACACACGAGCAAACAGAAGGGTAAGTTAGAGTAAAAAGATTATTTTATCATACAACTAAACATGCGATTCAAAGTTAAGAATACATATTAGTCATCCAAACATGTGATAGCAAACAATTTAAGACTTTAAGACTCAACTATTCGGATACATATAATGAGGCACCACCACGAAACCTTACCAGGAGGGTCATGGAATTACATCCTAACCATGAGGCACCACCACGAAACCTTCGTGGAATTACGTCCTGGCCGTGAGGCACCACCACGACACCTTCATGGAATTATGTTCTGGTCGTGAGGCACCACCATGAAACCTTCGTGGAATTACGTCCTTACATGAGGTACCATCATGAACTCTCACCACGAGGTTCATGGAATTACATCCATTAGATGAGGCACCACCATGAACTCTCACTAGGAGGGTCATGGAATTACGTCCTACCCGTGCCTTATCCATGTTTTACCAACAATCATAAAGTTCTCATGCATACTAATTTCATGCCAATATTCAACCACCCAACAAACCATGATCCATACATTTTCTCATACCAAGCTCATAAATTCCAGTCCATAAAAAAATCAGTTACTTCATGCATATTCACATATATCATACTTTAAATAAAGTCACTCAATCATACAAATGATCATCAACCAAGAATAGAGGAAAAAAAAACAAATTCCTAAACCAGTCTCGCTTAAGCTATGGACCCTCGCTCAGGCGAAAGAGGCCTTTCGCTCAAGCCACAAGCCCTCGCTTAGGCGAGACTATCACAGAGAGCCCTGTAGGATTCGCGAGTTCTCGCTTGGCCGAGCCCTCATCGCCTAAGCGAGACCACTCCTTGCCCAAAGGGGAGGTCCCTCGCCTGAGCTACAACCAAGCGAAACACAGCCAAGCTCTCACGAATTCTTGCTTAGGCGAACCCCTCTCGCCTAAGCGAGATGACACCTCACTCAAAACAAAAGCTCTCTGCCTGAGCGAGGGCTCAAGTAGGAACTTGGGCCAGCTTCTGCTATTCTCGCCTAGGCGAGACCAGCTCGCTTGCGCGAGAATATCAGTTCTCGCCACTATCTCACGCATACAAGCCAGATTCAATCGCAGGAGCACGCACCATACATTCCTTACACCATCAACAACACCATACAAGCATTTAAGCACACAAAATAGTCCAATGTCAGGGAAAATAGCATAAAAACACGAAACTCTAACTTCTCTTACCTGGAAAGTGTTAGCAGAATATCCCAACACCTAAGCAAATGAGTACGACAGCTCCCGGAGCAAATTCGCGAGCTGAAAATCGTAGAAGAGAACAAGGTTGAACTTGCTTGACACGAAGTAGCGGCAAACCCTAAGCTTCTGTTGAGGGAACAAGGAGAGAGTAAGGGCACTGATCTTTCAAAGTGGACAAAAAATGAGAGGCTTAGACTGATTTAGAGGTTTTGGACACTTTATGAACTAGCCTTAGGCCCAACTGACGGTTAACATAAGGCGGCAGAATTAAAGTGGACCTACGGTTAACATAAATATTAATGAAATATACAATATAAGTATTTGTATTTTGTTTCTTCTAAAATACTTATTTATATATTTTATTTTCGCTTCTGACGTCTATCTTTCTTTCTTTGTTTTATTTTATTTTTCATTTCTCCGCGTATTTTTCTGTTCTAATCTTTCTATCGCGAATTGAAGCGAACATGAAGTTAATTGGGTTGGAACCGTTTTCTTTTTAAGAGGTAAAGCATATGCCATGTTTTGATTTTTCATTGAGGGGACAAACGTGTTGTACCTAAATGTCTCAAACCTCGTGGTACAATGCTTTTTTGCAGTGGAGAATTAACTGCTCTTTTTCTTTTTTTAATTAATTGTGGAATAAAGGGTAACGTGTGCCAATTGTTTTTTGTAACTTATTTGTTCTCAAAAAGTGTTGGGTGTTTGAGTTTAGAGGGAATCTACACTTCGGAGAAGAAGGACAGAGGGAGAGGACGAAAGTAATTTCGGTGGTTAAATTTTCTTAAAGTGAGGGCATGCTACCCACCCACGTGTTATGCGAGTGTGTTAACCATGATAATAAATTAATAAAAAAAATTGAAGCTTTGTTGTGATATGTCCCGAAATTATTACTTATTAGTAATTTGTTAATTTGTGCACATATTAAAAACAATAATAAATGTATTATTTAGTGAAACATTTTTATTAAAATGAAATTATTCTTTATTCCGATACATTTGATAGTCTCCGGATTTAAAAGTCAATGCCAAAGACAAATTCAGCTTTTTATTCCAAAATATTTTAGATACGGTAAATGACTTTAATAAGATTATTTCAACAAATTTAAAGTTGGAACAATACATGTAATTACATATAATATATATATATATATATATATATATATATATATTAATGTAATTTGTTTGAAGACAAATAAAAAATTCTATTACATTGAAAATTAAGAACATAAATGAATTGAAAAAACTAAAACTAGACTCCTTTTGAAATGAGCAATTGTTTTCTAATAAAGTTTTTTTTTAATTACTCCTCTTCTATACACCAAACCTTTCGTCTTTGAAAAATATTCATATTACCCTAATATTTTCATAAAATTATTGGTAAATTTTAGAAAAAAAATGCATCAAGTAATGTTTGATGGCAAAAATTTTAGATATTTATTTATTTATATTAAATTCGTACTTGAAATTTAAATTTTAACTTTTCTTAGATAATATTTGTATTCTCAATTTCTATTATTTTTATTTGATATGTATTGTTCTTACCATCTCTTCAAGGTGGACTGACTTGATGACTAATGTGTGGTCAAACTCTGAATTACCACGAGGGGGAAAGTCACATTCAAGGACTCTTGCGCTCAAGTCAGCAAGATATTTTTTAGTGAGTATTTGAGTAAAAATGATTATATGATGAGAGTATTCTCTATGATAACATATATTTATAACTTTTTTAGGCTTAGAACTAACCATTGAATGAATTTAATTATAATAAATGGACTTTGTCTATATCATATAATATCAAATATATGCTTAAATATTAGGTTTAATTTGTCTTTGTCTCCATTTTTGCATGACAATCTTAAATTAGAACCTGTATTTTTATTTATCTCACTTAGGTCCATATATTTGAAAATATGATATAATTTGGTCATTTATGTTGGTACAATACTAACAACGTTAGAGATGTGTCATGTGTCAATTCATGACTTTTTTTTAATTTTGAAAAAAATTGTCACATGCCAAATCAGCGTTGTGCCACGTTACCGTGACAATGGGATGTGACAGTGATAGTGTCACGTTTTACTATCAGTGCTAAATGTCATTGTTTTAATTTCAATTTAGTCCTTATATTTGTTATTCTAATTCAATTTAGTTCCATTTTTTTTAAATGGAGCAATTTCATCTTCTCTAAATTGTGATTAAATTTAATTTGTATATAAATATTATACTCATATCTTTATTTAAATTTACATTTTTATTAAATATTTGTAGAATTACTTTTAAACCAACTCTAACATTTGTATAGAATAAATGTTATACTGGTAATATTTTTTTATAAATTTATATACAATTATTTTAAATATAAATTCAAATAAAAATTAATATTAAAGTATGATGTAATAAAATATCAATATTGTTCTGGTCAAGGAATGAATGAACCTTAAACCGAAAACAAAAGTAAGGAAGTATCTCAACCTTAGCAAATAACGCTCAGGCCAAAATAGTTGCCCCTCCTTGGTTGCGGGAATAACATTCTTATTTATAAGTAAATCAATTACAATTTTCATATATATATATATATATATATATATATATATATATATACACACACACACACACACGATCATATCTTCTCAAATAATGAAACTAAAAGATAATGACTAGTAAATAATGATGATATCTCCTAAGCTAGTTTATATTTACCGAATATGGGAGAGATAACATTTTATTGAGATTCTCCTATATTCCCTCGAATATTTATCGAATCTCATTATTTTAGAATGTTCCATGTTCTTCGACCTTCTCGAGATAACTTTCATCACATGACTTCTTATTATAACCTTGGCTCTATGGAGATATCCTTCTATGATTGAACCTCCACCTGGATTCTTGCAATGACCTCAACTCTGTGGAGACATCCTTCTATGATTGAACCTTCAACTAGATTCTTGCAATGAGCTCGACTCTATGGAGAAATCCTTCTATGATTGAACCTTCACCTAGATTCTTGCTATGATCTCAATTCTACGGAGACATCTTTCTATGATTGAACCTTCACTTGGATTCTTGCTATGACCTCGACTTTGTGGAGACATACTTCTATGATTGAACCTTCACTTGGATTCTTGTTATGATTCGGCTCTGTGGGGACATTCTTCTATGATTGAACCTTCACCTAGATTCTTGCAATGACCTCGGATTTGTGGAGACATGTTTTCTTACTTGAATTGTTGCTTGATTCCTTGGCCTACTGAATACCTTGATTTATTGGAGATCTTCTTCATCCGGGAGGGCACAAATACAAACAAATTTAAAATTTTTAAACAAAACTTAAGTAAAGTTCGATGTAAAATATAAATAAAAATAAATTGAACCATGTTAAAAACATTTAATAGAAATATCAATATAACATCTACATTAAAATATTTAGTGAGACACAAAATTAACCCATTTAAAAAAAATAGACTAAATTGATTCAAAATAACAAATACAAGAACTAAATTAAAATTATGACAATGACACTTGGCCTTGAAAGTGACACGTGGCATTGTCACTATCACATCACATTGTCACCGCCACATGACATGACATTGACTTGATCCATGGCAAATTTAAAATAAAAAATAAAAAAACAATTAAAAAAACGAATTCACATGTTATACATATTTAATATTGTTAGTACAATGCTAAAAGAAATGACCAAATTATAACACATTTTAAAAAATAGGGACCTCATAGAGACAAATACAATAGAGGGACCAATTTGAAAATTTCGTACAAAAATGAAGACCAAAGATATAATTAAACCTAAATATTATCTTTCTTTTATTTCAGAGAGGTTAATATATCATATAAATCTCACACTTAGATCTTATACTTATTGAATCATTTTGGACCTAACAATAATATGGGTCGAGTAAGTAGGTTTGTAACTTGTTTCAATTATAAAGTAAATAGAATGGACATGTTGTTGATATTCTTTTTTGGCTTTATATATTTTTTATTTAGGTGATGATTATCTATTTTGTGCTTGATTCAAATTTCATTAATAAATTGAAATTTCATATCAATTAAATAGAATTTATGAAAATTAAATAAAAAATTATTGTCAACTAGGAAAATAAAAAATATTATTCAATACAAATAATAATGATTTTAAATGAAACTAGAACAAAAAATGTATTTGTGACAACTTATAATATAAGTTGGTTTTATCGTTTATCATTTAAGTTTTTGTTTTGTTTCTATAAAGACCTGAGGAATTTAAATAATTGAAAAAGTAATTACTTAATAAATGCGAGAAGTTGGAGTATTTATGGCATTTAATACTGACTTTTATAATGTTGAAAAGTATTAGCTCAAATGGTTGAAAGTACTAGGTTATGTTGAGAGGACTTGGGTTCGAGTTATATGTATGTTAAATTGTATATTATTTTGTTAATGTGATTGATCACGAGGAGTGATAATATAATCCTAGATTTCTAGGAATTACCACGAACATGAATTGGTTGAATTGGTAGTGCACTTGCTTTGTAATTGATTGGTGAATTGGTAGTGCACTTGCTTTGTAATTGATTGGTTGTTTTCAAACCTTGTTAAAAATGAATTAAGCTTTCTTTTTGACAAATAAAAAAATTCTTTCTGCCATGAATGTGAAAGGCCATAGAAACCCTAGTGTTCAAGTGTAGCCAAGGGGGCTGGGAAAATAACCAATAATGGTCATTGAATAACTATTAAGTAATTTTTTTAATTAATTTCGTTTTTGTGGAGTAAAGGGTGATTAAGGGGTAGTAATTTAGAGAGAGAAGGGAATTAGAGGAGAGTGATGGACTGCAATTTTGTGTGGAGTTTGGGCAGAGATTTTCCAGAGGATTCGAGCTGCTTTCAAGAGAGGGTTGAGAGCTGTTGGTTGGAGAGGCCAGCAGAGGCTATTGGAGATCAAGCAAGAAGTGTTAATTGTCATTGGGGCAAGAATTTTCATGTAAGGGGAGCTGCTTTCGTATGATTTTTATTCGATTATATTATATTATGTCTTGTTTTGACCAAAATTGCATGAAGTTCCTTTTGTTTACGCTATTTTTCGTAGGTTTCTGGGTTTCCGCCCAGAAATCGCTTGGCGGTCATGAGTGTGCAGGCGATGCACCAATTTTTCCCAGTTTATTGTAGAGTTGTCAAAATGGGTTGCAACCCGCGAGCCAACCCGACTCACCACGAGTTCGGACCGGATTGGGTTGAAATTTTTTTACAAATTTTAATACGGGTTGATTTTTAACCTGGTTCACTTAGAACCCAATTCACCTAGGTTGGGCTAGCTCACCAACCCGTAAATAAACGGTCACACAAGTGATTTTTATTAAGTTGGGCTTTACTTTGGGTCATGTTAGGTTGTTTTTTTAGCCAATACATAGATAATTTGTATTTTTGTGATTTTGGTTTGTATTTGAATTGTATTAAAGTTTATTTAGATTTTAATTAGAATTAGAATTTAGTTTTAATTGAAAAAAAATAAAAAAAATTGTATTTTTTTAATTAATTGAACCCGTGAACCAAGTCGTTTAACCTACCAACTCGTGGTGGGTCGGGTCATGTTTGAATTTTTTTTGGCTCGCTAATAAGTGAACCGGGTTGGGTTGGCTCACTAAATGATGAACCTGTGGTGGGTCGAGTCAGGTCGGATCGGGTTACCCGTTTTGATAACTCTAGTTTTCTAGGTTCGGCTATGAACTACATGGCGGCTATGAATACCCGCCAAGCGATGTGAGTTTGAATTGTGTGGTTTGGCTATTTTTTCGATGTATTTATGATGTCTTAAAATTTCTTGCGGAGTATTAGGCATGAGTGACTTTGTGATGGTATATAATTGATATTAAACGCAATTGGTTATGTGGTTTTCATGATGAATTATGAATGTAAGATATTGGTTTTGGGAAAAAGTAATGATGATTCTGATTACCAGTGTTAATTGCTATATGAATTGTAAACATGACCTGTGTAATGTGTTCCTCATGTTATCTATGAATTTGGGCTAATTGCATGATTGGAGTGGGTTGGGATAGATTAAAAAGGTTTGCGCCGAAACGAAAAAAACTGGGATTTTACCCAGAAACTAATATGTCGCCTAACGATGCATGATCTGGCGCCAGGCGATAGCGGGAATTTTTCCAGTATAGGATTCTGACTGGGTTGAATGCAAAGGTTAAATCTCATGGCCATTATTGTAGATTTAGGTGACGAGAAAAGTGTACTTAAACTTGGTGATTGAAATGAGTAATGAAGAGAATATGATGTTGATTATTCTAATGTGTAAGTGGAAATTGATATTGAATGGTAATTGCAAAGGATTGTAATGGTGTAGTTGGAATCAATATGAGGGTTAGAGTGAAATGTTGAAATTCTAGATTTTGATTTTGGTGATTTTATTATAAGCATGATTGTGAACTTTAAGAGTCGTTGTTAGTTGTATGAGAAATGAAGCTAAGTGACCTATAAGTAGGAGTGAATGTATTACTGGGAAGAGAGTAAACAATGCATTACAATAAGGTGAATTGTGCATTGTGGGATGTGCTGCTATATATAAGTTATGGATGTGAGTTATTCTTGATTGGAATAAAGGGTTGGTATGGTTCAATTTAGGGAATCTATGTTGACCTTGAGTAGTTGAGATATAGGTGGTGTAGTAATGTAAAAGTGGACTGTGGCATTATGATTGGACATATAGATTGCTAAACTGGAATTAAGCATGAATAGTTAAGTTAGGAAAATCTTTTTCTCGAGTGCTAAACCAATAACTGGCACGCTACTGGTATAGCGCCTGGCAACACGGTGAAGGTCACTAGGCGATAGGGTTTCCAGGTGTGAACTGCCAGGCGGTACTCCTTTAGTAGTGAGTTTGGTTTTCATTTGGCGCTTGACAACGGGGTTGTTTCCACCAGGCGATCTGCGCAGGATCTTCGCCTAGCGGCGCTCAGATCGCTCCAGGTGACAGCGCTGTGGGTAGTGGGGCTTCTTGTTTGCGTTTGTGTGTTGTGATGTGAGACTTGGATAAGGAGATGTTGTATCATGAGCGGGTAGGTTCATGGTTAGTGGTGAACACGTGATTATATGAGTGGGGAGGTTCATATCTTGATACTCTTGTGTGGGGATACGAGCGGGGAGTTTCGTATGTTCCGTGCTCACATTTGAGAGATGCTGCAAGCGAGGAGGTTCGTAGCTGATGGATCACGTGTGTTAGACTACGGGTGGGGAGGTCCGTAGATTGTGGAATCCCTTGGATGAAGGTGAAGAAGAGAGCTCCATGGAAGCAAGGTGAATGATGAAGGTTGTTCTCAGAATTTGGAGTGAAAGGTGAGTAATGAACTATATCTTAGAGAAGATAAAGGAAGGTGGCTATAGGAGATGATTCAATCCTCTAGCTCAAGTGACTCTCAAAAGGCAATAGGAGTGGAGTACTCTCAACACTAGGCATCTATTACTTAGAATTCAAGAGTGATTACAATAGCCTAAAATTTAGGCTTTTATATGAAAGCAAATACACATAAGCACTCTTAGCCCTTGGATGAGAAAGGCATTCAATCTTGGCCGTGGAAGATGGCTTGGAGAAGGAGCAATTCTCACGACCATTGGATGATGCCTTGGAAAAGGAGGAAGCATTCCTAGCCCTTGGATCCGTGAGGTGTAGGAAGGAATGTTTATCTCCACTTAGTCCACCTTGGACCTTTGGTAGCTCATGGCCAAATCTCCTATTAGGCTTAGTCAAGCCCAATTTTATCAATTCAACTACACATTGTTTGACTTATTATTCTAAAAAACAAGGCCTAAACAATGAGCCAATCTTATTGTTATTCTACTGCTCGTTGATACACCTCTTCAAATCTTCACATCTTCTTTGGCACATATGAAGAGTGTGAGAAGCCCATGTGGATTTAGGCCATCTTGGATGAAGCCCAATTGGATCTTTTTTAGCATGTCCCTTGTTATTGGGCCTCTTGTTGGGCTTGGACTTGAAGGTGTACCTTGGCTTGATGCTGGGCTTGTTGGGGTCACATCAGTAGAGTTGGACTACGAGCGGGGAGGTTCATAAAGGCAAGACCACGAGCAGGCAGGTTTGTGAAAGCATCATATATCCTGAATCCATGGTCAATTACTTGTGTGACTTGCAGGTTGAAAAGCCTTGGGTATTAAAGTCTTGGCCAAGAACTAAATAGAATAAAATAGTTGGGTGTATCTTGATTTTACTAACTTATATGTTAATTATTTATGAGTTTGCCCTTTCTGTTTGTGTTTGACAATGATCATGTGACTTGTCACACGAGAGCATATGATATTCCAAGAGATGTTGTTGTCGCACAGCAATAGAGAGAGGGCATATGACACTCACATTAATAAGCTATAAATCAATTAAGAATACGACTTCAAATGTCAAGCATTTCATGTTTTGGCTATCCTTTTATGAGAAAGCTCCGATTTTTTTACAACAATGGGTCGTTTTGACTCATTTATTATAAAAGTGGGTTAGTTTACACACTAATTACATCACATGGTCAGATTTTTTACAAAAATGAATCGTTTTGACCCGTTTATTATAAAAATTGGTCAGTTTACAAATTAATTACATTGTAGGATAATTTATTAACCATTTGACCTTTTTTATTATTTTTATATAATTTCTAAACTCTTATATACTTTTTCAAAAAATAAATTTTTAATAATTTGATTAAAAATATTTTAAATAAAATTTTATTATTGTAAATTTTATAATAAAATGTAATAATAAAATTTAAAATATTAAGTTTAATATATCAAAATTTTAATAAAATTTTATTTAAAATATTTTTAATCAAATTATTAAAAATTTATTTTTAAAATAATATATAAAACTTTAGAAATTATATAAAAGTTAGAAAAAGATAGAGAAAAGTCAAATCGTTAGTAAACTGACCCTGCGATGTAATTAATTAGTAAACTAACCCATTTTTGTAATAAATGGGTCAAAACGACCCATTTTTGTAAAAAAACCGAAAGCTCCTTTGAGTTGGGTGCAACCTTCCTTTACCACTCCTTCCACTCATCTTATCGAGTTTCAATTTGCTTTCTCCACACAAGGTTTCATTTTTGAAAAACTCATGTGATATAGAATTGTAATGCTCTTGCTTTTGAGGGAATTTTATTAACACGTGCCTTTTCGCGTACTTTGTGTATAACATCCTCTTCCACAAAGCCCAGCCAACACGTAATTAACTTGTGTTAGGTTCTTCATGGTTCATACCGACTATCCTACATTAAATAATTATCAGTGGAAGTTATCTAATTTGGACCTATGATGTATAGTTTCTAATAATAATTGTCACATTTCAAGATTCTTCTTATTTCTCTGCTAAAAAGTAATTTACTTATATGGTTGATATTAACATGCTGGCTAATTTGAATTTTAAGTGTGGCCTCTTGGTGCTCGGATTAAGTTTTCCTAATTTTAGATCAAGGAACTAGATCATTCTCTTCCGAGCTTGTTAATTCAACTCGGAGGCATTGCTTGTCATCCTTGATTACTAGCGGAAATTGTAAAGCTTCAGGTGTCGTGGTGTTACGAGGAGTCTTGATGAAGTAGGGGCTACCTTCAAGCTTAAAGCATAACACTTATGAGTTTCTTCGGAATTCGCTCTTACAGTAATAATATCTCCATTATTTGTCGAGAACATCATTACCATGTGAGGGGGTAGAAATAACGGTTCCAAGCCAGTGAGTGTTTTCTAACCTATGAGTGCATTGTAAGATGTATCAGCTTCTACAAGAATATATCCTACCTCTATTGTTTAATGTGACTTTGGAGTTCTAAACATCATAAAAAGATCAACAAATCCCCTAGTGTGCACCATTTTTATTGCAAAACATATTAAAGGGTTAGGATAGGACTTCACACGTGAAGGAGGAATGTCAAGTTTCTGAAAGGTAGACCTATATAGGACATTCGCTAAACTCCCTTGATTGATAAGGATCTTGTGGACACTCTAATTTGCGATAATGGTCGTAACAACTATTGGGTCATCCCGGTTAGGATCATGGATGTTGAAATCTTCATTGAAAAATTTACGGTCCACATTGTCCAATGAAGGAATTGGCTAGCCGAGTTTATACTTTGACGATATCTCTTGCTTGTTAAGTTATTGCCTCCTCCTCAACCAAATCCTCCAACAATCGTATTGATACTACCTCGCACATTTGTGGGATTTTGGTAAGGGGTACTTGTTCTCTTTGTTGTGTTACTAGAGGTGGATTCTTTGACTGTGATTGTTGTCGTTCTCCATGGTGTTTCCTCGTCCTCCACAGTTTTGGCCTTGCTTGCTTTGTGCTTTGTATACAAAATGAGCAAGTGCTCTTGATTGGATTGGCCTTTATGAGGTCTTTAACCTTTTTGCACTCTTCAATAGAATGGTTTTTGTCTATGGTGGAGAATGGCCCAAAAGTTGGTGTAGAATGAGAACATATGTCTTTGTTTTGGTGTGTTTGTGGTGGGATGGATGCGGTTGATGGTTCTCTTAGAGAGGGCCAAATCTAGAGAAGGGTGGCTAGAGGGACCTCATGGTATACTCTAGCAATGACTAAGAGACAAGTTTATGACACAAAATAATTTTGGCAACATAACATTACACATCTCAAAGTAAAAATACATGGAGGGGGGCACCTCTATTTATGGAAGAAGGTGTCTTCAAAGTGGACAAAAAATCTAATGTTATCTTGCACCCAACCCTAAAAATCCCATCTTCGTAAAGGAGATCATAACATGTGACACTCTAACTTAAAGTTCCTAGCCACTAAACTAAGTGGTACTAGTCAAACCCATTATTTAAAGTTCCCAACCACTAATCTAAGTGGTATTGGTCGAACCCATTGTTTAAAGTTCCCAGCCACTAATCTAAGTGGTATTGGTCGAACCCATTGTTTAAAGTTCCCAACCACTCATCTAAGTGGTATTGGTTGAACCCACTGTTTAAAATTTTGAACCACTAATCTAAGTGGTACTAGTCAAATCCATTGTTTAAAGTTCTCAGTCGTTAACCTAAGTAACACTGGCCGAATATTTTACATATATTTTTAATTAGATAAATTAAAATAATTATTATATTTACATATAATAATCGAGTCAACCTAATTACCCCAAATAAAGTTAACTCAAGATTACATAGTCCATTATGATTAGAAGGTAATTAAGCTAACTAAACCAAAGCCCAACCAAATAAGATCCATAAACTCTAGTATAAAAGACACATTTTACGATGTACATGCTTATGTTTTTACTCTGACATCTGACTCATATTTCAAACTCCTTTGGTATCGAAATGTCTTTTGCAAGCACACACTAATTTGAGACCAGAGGACAAGATATCCCTAAAATCAAGACTGTGGACCCTTGAAGCATGTTTGAAAGTCTTTACAAAATATATATCATCGTCATCGTCACCGTAATCACCGTAAGAACAAATTATATTTAAAATTCTCATTTTTCACAATAAGAATTTAATTGATATTCTCGTACGCACGATATAATATCACTAGTATCCAGAAAATAAAGTTGGGTGATTAGTGTGTCACATGACATACTAAACCTCATGATTTATTGCATATAGGAGTGGGCTGAAAATTTATTTCACAAAATTAATCACAATTAAAATATTTATTTGAGAACTTGAATTTAGTAACAACGTTTAACAATTGTTTTGCCATTTTTTTTAAATAAGAACAATTAGTCAATTTATTCCTAATTATATGTAGGCCATTGGATTGAAATATCTGACTTGATGTATTACATTTTTATGTACTACTCATCCAGACAATAATATTGTCACCTTTAACCTACTCTCTTATCTTTTTTATCTTTTTTCTCTCTAATATATTATTCTTTCTCTTCATCTTTATTTACGATATGCTTGAACCAATTTGATAAAAGAGTTTCTCAACAGTAGTCTACTACTGCTAGTTACTCTATATTAGACAAGTTGGAAAAAATATAAAATATTTTAATTAATGAAATATGACGAAAACATATAAGTGAACTTGATACTATATGAAAGAAAAAAAAAAGAAATTAAAGAATTGTGTTAATGAATTATTCTTTTTAATTATGTAAAGATATTATATATCTCTTGCTTTTTTTTATATTGATAGAGATATCATATATTTGATTTTTTTTTATTATTATCAAATATTCTTTTTTATTTTGTTTTTTACTTTTCTCTCTATATGATGAGACATTGTACTATATATATTGAACAAAGTTCTAATAAATGAATGAGCAAGCAAACTTTCTTGAATTAATTTTTACCCAAACTTTTCTTGTGCATTTTTTTGGTACGGATCCTTTCTTCTTTCTCTCATGACTTATACATTTCTAACAAATTACTCAACTTTTATTTAATATAGAACTTCTTACTCACATTAATAAGCATGTTTCTTTCAAGAATAAAGCACTATTTTGGTCCATGAAAGTGTAATACGTAGTCACATTAATGCTTGAAATTAAAAACAAAAAAAATCCTAAAATTTCTAATTATTTCGTTCACTATGAATTTAGTCCCTAATCACAAGCATAATTAATGAAGCGATTGTTTCAGTTTAGAAATATTTACGGATTACATATTAAAATGTTTTCTTTTAGTTTTAGAGACCCATAAAATGGTTATGTAGTGTTAGGATTAAAATAGTTATTTATTACTTTTTATTCTTAAGAACTAAGACGAACTAAGACGTGCCTAATTGATGAATCATGCATGAACGAAATACAAGTGTATGTAATATAATTCAAAATATCATTGAAATAAAAGAGGTCCATGCAAATTTTGTTATTATGTTGATATTTCATGAAGCTTTCATTAATTAAATGTTTAAACACTACACAAACACGAGAATTGGTTTGTCAGAAACATTTCCGGTTACAAAACTGTAGGTTCACATGATGTTTTTTCTGCCAGGAGCCAGCACACATGTAGTGTTGTAGATTAAAGGAAACACCCCTCTCCAACAACATACACAAGAACAATAAAGTGGATGAAATGACCCATTAGGTAGGTTTATGCACGACCAACCTAAGAAGATAAACATAATTAAATGTCTATATTCCTGGCCACCCTTACCAGAATGTTTTCTTTTTTGTGAGAAAAAAACAAAGTCTTCTCTCTTTAACATGGAGATAGATAGACAGCATTAATGGAGTGGGCCAATGGAGGCTTTTCCCTTTCAGAAGTTGTTAGACTGCACTCCATTAACTCATGAACAGAACTCAAACATTATTCACTGAAGAATAACTATATAAATTGTAGAGAGAATTGAAATAGGAATCTTGAAGAAAATTGTTGTTGTTAGGTATGGCTGAAATACAGAAGCGAAATTTGTAAAAGTTTGTGGGTTGACAAATTTTTAGATGGTGTTTGACGGATGAATTTTTGTTATAATTTAAAAAATAGTTTATTTTTAATTTGCTAAAATTGTCTGATTTTAGTTTTCTCTTTAATATTTTATGTTTGACCTGTGATTATACTTTGAAGGAGGGATAAGTTCAATGAGAAACCTAACCACAATAATAATAATAATGAGAAACTCTAATAGTTATGATTATGCTACATAATAAACTATAAAACAAAATGAAATCGATTCGTTTATTTTATTTTATATGTTTATTTATAAAAATATTTTCGAAAATTTATTTTCCTAATTTTCAACCAAACAATATTCTTAAGTTCTCTTTTTATTTATTTTTGAATGAAAAAATATTCAAAATGAACCCTCAAATATTATAAGGGGAAAATAGGGTGAAAATTATGCATCAATCAACCTTTTTCAAAAATATTTCTCACTCTTGTTATTAGTCTTCTTCATTAGTTACATAAAGTACTCTAACCTTTTTTTTTTTCCTTTGTCAAAAAAGACATTATTTATTTTGAAATTTATGAAAGTTTTATTTCTTTGAGAAACAAAAAACATAAATTTATCTATCTATCTTTCTCTTTCCCACTTCCATCAATGTTTTCCCTATGAAAAGAAGGGTATGAGGGAAATTGACTGCATTCCAAGTTGGCCACTTGATCCTAAAGTTTGATGTCCACAGCATATACCCTATAAACATTTCCAACCCTACACTTTCTCCTAACCAACCTGAGAGAGAAAAAAGCTAGTTTTGCAGCTTTTTGTTGTGTAGAGTACTTTATGGGAATTATCCAAACACAAAAAAGTCAACTAAACCATGGTCACCCAAAGAGCCAAATTGTTGTCAGGGTAAAAAGAAATGTGGGCCCCTAGACAAAAAGGGGACATGATAATGGGCCCACCCAACCCAAGCTCAAGCCCACTTGAACTTTCATTTCATTGCGTATTAGCGTCAGTGCTTACTCTTCTCCAATATATATACATCAACAAATTGCCCCAATTATGTGGGAGCAAAATCATTGAAATTCCCCTTTACTTTGAACTTGTTTTTAGTTTTTTATTATTGTGCTCCAAATAGGTCAACTTCTCAACTCTGTAAATTTTAATTTAATGTTCTTCTAACCAAGTGTTTTGACTGTATTGGAAATTGCATTTTAATAATAAGCTTCCATTACATAAAGTGCTAAGTATTTTTCACTACTACTTGTACATATTTTTATGTCCTTAATTGGCCAGACATTTGTCTGCATTTGTTATACTTAATTGGGGGCAATTTTTACCGGAGTATATAAAATATCTGCCAAAAAGTGAGCATTAAAATTCAAAAATTAATATCTAATGTTATACGGTTGATAGGATTCTGGAGTAAAAGAAAGGCACGTCATATAATACACTATTCTAGACTAATTACCTTGAGTGAGCTTATTCTATACATGATGATGCACATTATATTTTAGAATTTGTAAATCATTAACATTTTTAAAATATATTCTGTACCGTATTTTAATTTTTTTCTTTTAATTAGTGATAATTACACAATGTTAAGTAATGAGTAAAAATGATGAAGAATATTAATGTTGTTTAAAATTTGAAAATGAAAATAAAATAAAATAAAAATATTTGAAAAATAAGACACTTAAAAAATAACGAAGGATTTGTAAAACAATTATACAAATAAACATGCTATGTCATATATGATAAAAGTAAATATAAAAACATCGAAAAATAAAGAAACGTACATGATACTGTGGGTAGACATTTGTTACCTTGATTATTTAATTGTTTAAAACATCAATTTTTTTTCTCTCTTTTAAAATTTACATGTTCTTTCATTTTGAGTACTTTATGTTAAATGAATCAAACACAAAAACTATTCACTAAATTTTGTTTTGTCTAGTAAACACTGTAAGACCCATTTAATTTCTGCCCTAATGATTAAGGGGTTGTCCTAATCTATTTGGCCTAAGGCTGACCCATGGGGTGTCCAAACCCCCTAAAACAATCCTAACACCCTCATTCTCCTGTTTTCCAGAAGCGAACCAGCTCACTCCTCACCTCTGAACTGCTCTCAGTGCTCTGCTAGGGTTTGACCCTCTTTCTTCTTCGAGCTAGCTTAGCCTCATTTCCCATTTCCATGTAAGTTGTCCTTCAGCTCGTATTCTTTCTTTCCCAACGTGTATTTCGTGATTCCTATAGAGGTTCAACTTGATAACCTCGTTCCTTTTCTATTTCACTATTTTCCAGCTCATTAATTTGTTCCTAGAGCTACTGTGCTCGGCTGTTTGGGTGTACGAGTCTTTTGGCTAGTTTTTTTAGGTAAGGGAAGTTAAGGTTTCTATCTTTTTACATTATTTTTGCCTGATTGGATTTGTTTTGCGCTATGGGTGCCTGGTATGTACTATTGAACGTGTGATAATATGCTATTTGCGCTCTTGATGTTGATGGAACCTGATTTGGCATGCATGAGAGCAGTAAGTTCTGCTGAACTCACCCAGGCGAGCGTGTTGGTCACTCAAAACGAAAGCTCTTGCTTAAGCAAGGAGCTCTCGCCTGAGCGAGAACAACAACAACTTACCCATTCTCTGTTTCGAGGGCTCGCCTAAGCGAAGGCCACTCGCCTGAGCGAGAGTAGTCTCGCCTGAGCGAGAGTAGTCTCGCCTGAGCGAGTTGGGCTAGCTTGAGCGGGACCTCGACGTGCCCTCTGTTTGCAGTCTCGCCCAGGCAAGAGCAGGTAGCTTGAGCAAAGGGTTCCTCTCGCCTGAGCGAGAGCTCTTTAGCTTGAGCGAGATTGACATAGTTGAGTGTATATGCGTATGATTCACATGATTGGGTGGTGTGTGCTTTAAATAGTCCAAGTTATGATACCATATATACTCTATATGATACATTATGTAACGTCCTAGCCGAAAATTACTTATTAAAATAAATAAGAAAATAAATAAATCACAACCTCATTTATTAATCATCAATTTCCCAAAAACGCGGGAAAATTTAAATCTTCAATGTCCAACGCGCCAACATAAATAAAATATGTCGTATCAATACATATTACAAATAAAATTGTCTATATAATTATTACAATAAAACCATAGCTCAACATGAAAACTAGTGATAAAAATCCCTAAGAGATCCCCACTTCGTCTCTATGTATCTATCTGCATACCTGCATCAACATCTGCTCCCATGTAACAAGTTACATGATCATCGCCACACACACACAGATAGGGTGAGCTCATTTAAATAAAATCAAACAATATAATAATAAATACCACATTGACAAATTTAAACTCGGGTTAGTACACTTCCCCCTTTTCTTTTACTACTTCACTTCCAATACTTGCCTTTAGACGTCTAATCCTTTCTATACCCTTTAAGAGAGATCCATGATCGATTTTTGCTGCACGAGTGTCTACTCGCCCCTCCGACTACAGGTCGTCACCTGATAGTCCACACGTGGGAGTTCCCCAAAACAAACATAAATCTAAAGTTGTTCCCAAACTACCAAATCTCTATCAAAATCCTCTAAAGAGGGCAATCATCCGAAACCTTGCCGTACGAACCACAACCCACACACTCCACTGGACTTCCTAAACCACCAGGCTACAACCTAGAGTGGTCACGTGTCACCCCAATACAAGATGCACTCGTAACTTCACATGCACAACCAATTCAACCAAGTCATATTACATGATAATATTCATACATCAAATCTTATATCCTACTTATCACACTCAAGCATCTCTAAAAAAAATACCTGGAATTAAATAACACGAAATTGACAATACTTAGGACTCAAATCCAAGTCCTCTCACACAATCAAAGTACTCTTAACCACTTGAGCTAGTACTTTTCCACGTCAGAAAGGTTAGTATTTAATGCCATAAAGGCTTCTCTTACCCGCATTTATTAAATAATTGTTTATTTAATTATTTAAATTTAGTGGGTCTCACACATTGGGCTGGAATTTGATGTGTTTGGCATGAGCTTGGTATGATATATGTTTGGATGGTTGGTTATATATATATATATATATATATATATATATATATATATATATATATATATATATATATGTTGACATGAGATTGGTATGCATAGGAACTCTATAATTGGTTGGTGAAACATGGACAAGGTATAGGTAGGATGTAATCCCATGACTCTCATAGCGGGAGCTCATGGTGGTGCCTCATCTAATGAACGTAATCCCATGGACCCTCCTAGTGAGAGTTCATGGTGGTGCCTCATCTAATGGATGTAATTCCATGAACCTCGTGGTGAGAGTTCATGGTGGTGCCTCATCTAATGGATGTAATTCCATGACCCTCGTGGTGAGAGTTCATGGTGGTGCCTCATGTAAGGTGTAAGACCCGAGAAAATTAAATAGTTAATTAAATAATTATTTAATAAATGCGGGTAATGGAAGCCTTTAAGGCATTTAATGTAGAGGGTTATGACGTGGAAAAGTACTAACTCAAGTGGTTGAGAGTACTTTGACTGTGTGAATGGACATGGGTTTGAGTCCTATGTGTGTCAATTTTGTGTGTTATTTTAATATGTGCAATTATTTTATTGATATATTTGAGTATGAGATGTGAGCATGAAATCCTAAAATATTAGGGATTATCACAAACATGACTTGGTTGAATTGGTTGTGCAATTGCCTTGTGATTGAGGGGTTGTGGGTTCAACCGTTGCTGAGAACAAATTAGCCCTTTATTTTTGTTAAAATGCTTGTAGTCTGAATGTCAAGGGTGGGAAAACCCTAAAGCCCTTGGGCAGCCAAGGGAAGGGAAAGACAACAACCCATAATGAGATATGAAAGGCAATTACAAATAATTAAAAGCTTTTTTTCGTTTTTTTTTATATTAACCATAATTGGGACCATATAAAAAGAGGAAATAGAGTAATTGGGAAGGTTTTGGAAGTCTGAAAACCTAAAAAGTGGTAAGGAGCACGAAAATTGAGTGAAAGAGAGGGGCAGAGGAAATTCAAGAGGGCTGTATTGGGAGAGCACTAAGGGGAAACTATTTTGGGGCCAGAAGAACCATCCACCCTCTTTTAATTGAAGTTGAGAAATTCCAGTTTAGGGGAGCTCTTTTGTATGCTTATATGTTTATGAATGTAGGGTATTCTGAAATGCGCATATGAAAGGGTTTGGTTACAAATTTTTGTGCTATACATGTCCTGAATTGGGGGTTGGAGTGCATTGAAAGGGTTTGATTGAATGGCTTAATCATGTGCATGAATTTGATTGGGTTACTGCGTTTTATGGGTTGTTATGGTCTAAACTCGATAAAACTGGAATTGTGTTGGTATGTAATGATCTTGAAAGTGTCGTGCTGGTTTTCAAATTGCAAGTATGGGTTTTGGGATGTGAATTTGGCATGGGATGTGTGCTTGTGTGCGCGTAATAGTGGACCTATCTGATAATCTTGCTCAGGCGAGCCAGGCTCGCCTAGGCGAGAGTTACAGAGTTGAAATTTTGCTTCTGCACGAGCTACTCGTTCAGGCGGACTGCTAGGGTTTTGGGCGACCTAATACCTCGCCAGGCGAGTACCTCTCGCCTAAGCGAGAAATCGAGGGAGTGAGACTTGTTTTGGGGCACCTCGCGCAGGCGGGGAGATTGATGTTTGGGCGACAAGGTTGTTCGCCCAGGCGGGAGGCTCTCGCTCAAGCGAGACCTCGTGATTAACTTTTCGTTTTGCTTAACTCGCTGCCTAGGCGAGAGTTTGGGGTGTTAGGCGAAGAGCGATCTCGCCCAAGCGAGGAGAGACTCGCTTAAGCGAGACCTCGCAGGTAAACCAGTTTAGCACGCTCGCTCAGGCGAGGAACTTAGCCTAAGCGAGACAGACCTGGTCTCTTAAGCTAAGGCTTCTAGCCCAAGCGAGTTTAGTGCAGTTTGTGTGTGTTGTTTGTACACACTGATGAAAATGTGGATCAGGTGATGTTGTGCCATGAGCGGGTAGGTTCATGGATGGTGGTTGACATGTGATGGTATGAGCGGGGAGGTTCATACTCAATTACTCTCCTGTGGGGATACGAGCGAGGTAGGTTCGTATGTCCGTGCTCATAGTTGGGAGATGCTGCGTACGGGGAGGTACGTAGCTGGTGGATCACATGTGTTAGACTACGGGCGGGCAGGTCCGTAGAGTAGGACTACGAGCGGGGAGGTTCGTAGAGGCATGACCACGAGCGGGCAGGTTCATGTGAGCATCATGAATCCTGAGTCCATGGCTAACTTTGTTGAGTAAATTGGAGGTTTTAAGAGCCTTGGGGGTATTAAGGATGTGATTAGCGTCTAATTATGAGAATGTAATTGGGTGTTTATGTTTTATATTATTTATTTGATATATGTTTTATATTCTTTTGAGCTCACCCTTTCTGTTTGTGATTGGCAATGATCGTGTAATTCATTACACGGGAGCAGATGGTGTTACAGGTGATGTCGAGGGTGCTCAGACGACGGAGTGAGGGCTAGCTGGGATAGAGCGAGGAATTTATTAGTGCTTCCATAGTGTTATTTGGAACTTGTAATGACTTTGGATTCAATTACATTTAAAAAATTTGTCGCATTGAATATTAAATTTTGTAGTTTCCGGGTATGAGACTTAATAATATTGCAACGTTTATTTTTTATATATATTTAATATTTAATCAAGTAATATTCACTAGGGATGTTACATAAGGACGTAATTCCACGAAAGATTCGTGGTAATAAAATTTAAAATATATTGTTTTGCATTTTATTTATTAGTAAATTCATACAATCTTTCTTGTTAAAACTGAGAAAAAAAATGATAAGGCAAAACAAAGTTTTCTTTTGTCAAATCATTAGTTTAATAAATGGATAAAATTAGTGTCATACTTTTGAAGTATTCCTCTAGTCTATGTACATGAAATTCTTCAAACTCGCTCCCTTGTCCATCACCTTTCTACCACCAATTTGTCTTTTTGTATTCGATGGAGGATAATCATAAATGGGGCATGTGTCTTGGAATAAATTCAAATTGAATCAAGTATTTAAACAAAAAAAAAAGAAAAAAAGGAAGAAAAGTATGGTAGACTGAAAACCTATAGGAAAAAATAAGATAGAAAAAAAGAGAGAAAATAATACCTAAAGCAAGGGGCAATCTAAAATGTGAATGAATTTTTTTCCTTTCAATTAAAGTTTTTGAAAGTAAAACAATCATGATTTGAAATTATATGTGGTCGTGTTTCATTATCAAAAAAAAAACAAAAGTAAAATAATTTTCCTTTGTTATCCATTTTGAGCCTATGAAAATAAAAATAAAAATTTCTTTCATAATTACCCTAAACAAGGGTCACCTTCAGAATGAGGGTTGACATATTGTTGGCATCTATTTCGTCTGACTTGAAGTTCACCAATACAAAAAATAAAAAAAGTTTGAAAGAAAAAAAAAACAATTGGTTATGTCAAGAAAAGAACAAAAAGAAAAACAAAAGTTTGAAAGTAAAAAAAAAAACCAATATGGGTGAACAAAGAAAACTCCGATAAATTTTGGGTGCAATATTAATCAAATACTCTTATTTTAACTAATCCTTATATCATTTGTTTTGAGCCTTTACTATTCATTATTTTTTATATCCATTAGCCTTAGCCCTAGTACAAGCCTAATAAAGTCTAAACAAATAAGGAGTGATGGTTACCTTTCAAAAACTTTAATTTAAAGGGAAATATTTTGTCATGCTAAGAGGTTTGTCCAAAAGAAAGAAGGATTGAAAAAGTGTGTTCAGAGATTTCCTTTTAAACACCTTTTTTTGACATGTTTCCAAAGCTCTAAGACTAGCACGAACTATCAAGTTAAATCATGGCCATCCCCTTTCATTTTTTTCATTCTTTATGGACTTCATATCGTATTCTCTACTTTAAGCCTAAATCTTGACCTACCTTTTACCATTATCCATTATTCTTGCTCTAAAACCTAAACTGGGCTAGTTGCTCATTTGTTATTCATACATTGTAGTCATTAATCCTAAATTGGAGCAATTATTGACTTTGATTGTCAAGTTTACATTGGGGCAACTTCTGAAGTCTCCCATCATTTTTCAACATTCTTATGTTGTCAATAAGTAAGGCAAGCTCAAACACATTTTGGACACTTCAAAATTTGATAATGAGCGCCCTTGTTTAAAAAGAAAAAGGCCTTGGACTCATGGCCCATAGGCTTCGACAACACCTTGAAATGGAAAGAAGCTTTCCTGACCTTCTAGATATTCAAGGCGTGAAGATGAAGCCTTACAAGGCAAGGGTGACTATTGTTCATATTTACTATGAAAGCCATTTTTTCTTCATTTGTTGGTTTCATCTTTATCTTATTATACTCAAAATATGCATCAATGAAACTTAGTAAAGTATATCCCTAAGATGCTATTAACTAAAGAATAAATGTTGGGCAACGGATATTAGTCCTTTGGATATGCTTTGTTTGAATCAGTAAAATTGACACACATCCACCACTTACCATTGTTCTTCTTAACCATTACAACAATCACCAACCACTTAGGATATTGTATTTTGATAACGTTGTCATTGACACAATCAAATTAATACTACTAAACTATAGCAACTTTAGTATTGCTAAGATAATAGTAAAAAAAAAAAAAAAAAGGGTAAAATAACCCTAAGTCATCTCCCAACGAATACAGAATTGATTTTTAACAAATTAGTTCTTATAAAAACTATACAAAATGGTTAATCAAATAAAATAAGAAATAAAGAAATAAAATTTTAAAAAGATAAAAAGATAAAAAACAATGATAAAGAAAAATAGATTGATTCCACTGCTTTTTCAAAATAGATCCATCATCGATTATCTAAATATTATTGCTCAATTAATTATTGTTGTAAATTTACAAATTAATCAATGTAAATTCCCAATTAATTTGTTGGCGTTCTCATTATTAACCAAAGTAAATTCTCAATCAAAAGTAAGAACTTTGTAGATTAATCATAGTAATTTTAACCAAAGTACATTCTCAATTAAATATTACTATCCTTAATCATGTCCATTCTTTTACCTCTAAATCAAGAAAAAAGCTAATTAACCAAAGTACATTCTTGATTAATTCTAGTTAAGGTTTTCACCTCTAATCAAAGTACATTCTCAATCATTGACAAAAACTCACTCAATCACATGAAAGTTTCTAAATTTAATCAAAGTAAATCCTCAATTAAAATTAAAAATCCTTGAACTCATATGATTGATATGCATATAGATTAAAACATCTCTCTAATTAGCTATAATGTAAAAACAATTACTTTTCACGTGATTCAAAGATAAAAGACAGATGAATTAAAACCTCAACAATAATAAAAAGAACAAAGAAATTATTTCATTATAACCTCAGAATCCATAATGAAATTACAATGGAATCAACCCAAGAAGTTTAGCACTCCATAGAATGCAAAAGTAAAATAAAAATAGAAAGAAGAATAGAGAGAAAAAGGAAACGAAATTAGGTCCCCTAAGGGTTCCAAAACTCCGAAGTCCCGAACTTTAAGCAATTTATTTCCACACCTACATGAGTTCAACTTAGCTGTAACTGCACTAACACACCTCAAAATATCCAAAGAACATTTATGCAACTAAAAATCTATTTTTAACATGTTTTTCTATCTCATGCTCAATAAACCCAATTATAGGAAATCCCAATTAAATCAATCTTTTAAGAACAAAAATCAATAAAAAAAATCCATAATTAAACATTAAGTGAGGGCAAAAATACGCACTCATCAATTTTCCAAATGTGTTTTGCCTCTATTAACCTTGCTACTTCTTGTAAAATAGCACCACACTTCTCCTCTCCAAACTTTGCCACTTGCCATTATTCTTTTTAACCATTACAACATTCACATCTAGATTATCGTTTCTCTCCTTTATTGCTATATGTGATTTCTTTTGTCCTTTATAACTACCTCTCTTGCGAAACATCTCCCAAAGTCCCTCTTTTTACAACTTCTCAAATATGGTATTTCAAGGTTATTGATGAGTTCATATTTATAGTCTCATTTAATGTTTAATTTTGGATTTTTAATTGAATTTTGTTCTTAAAATATTGATTTAATCGAGTTTTCTTATAATTGAGTTATTGAGCATGAGATACAAAAATATGTTAAAAATAGTTTTTTAGTTGCATAAACGTTTTTTGGATATTTTGAGGTGTGTTCGTTCAGCTACAACTAAATTAAGCTCATGGAGGTGTGGAAATAAATTGATTAAAGTTGCATGACACATTAAATATAAATTCAAAAATAAAAAAATCACTAGCTTTTCCAAGCCAAACAGTTAAACAGTTAAACAGTTTTATGTGCCATGACCATGACCATATGCCCTGTGAAAAAGTCACTAGCTTTTCCATTAGGTCCCATTTGAGCTTTCGTACTATCTAGGTCAACATTTCGCCACATATACATTTTTCATCAATTTCCTACGAGACATATTCAACCCCTCTACCTCCCTTTCTCTTCCCTTTTTTCAATACTCCTATGTTGCATTGGCTTCCGATCACTCCTAATCAACCATGTGGCCTCTATCCCAATTTATGTGACTACCATTTCTACATTCACCTTCTTTCTCTCATTCTCACCTTCGCATGTATTTCAGTCTCCTTTCTATCAAAGATTCTCAAAAAATTCCCTACGCTTAACTCCATGATGAAGGCATCAATAAACATGCCTTCACTTAGATAGGTAATCTGGACAAAAAAAATCACAAAATTGCCTCATAAGCACTTTGCCTTCCTTGGTTTTCACCATCATTTTTTATACCTCCTAGATTTTTAACCCTTCAGGGCATTAAAGACACCCTTCTTAATCTTTACCTCTTGTGCTATACCTAGGCGGTGAGGATCAATATGGCTAACTACCCATTCTGAACCGCCTATGACTAGTCCTATCATAAAAAGAATAGACGGTTAGTTAACTAAACAAGATAACAACACACATAACGACTAAGGCCACCTACTCCAAAGAATAACGCATAAGTAAAAGCCGCCAACCCCAAACTCAGGAAATTACAGCGGGGCTTCTAGCGTTAGATCACAAACATGGAACTTGAGCCTGACCCAGACCCAGTCCAAGCCTGAACATTGGCCCAACGCAATAAAGAGGGGCCCTACCCATAAAGGAGGTAAAACATAGTTAATATCTATATAAGTACATGTGGACCCCAACAAATTAGAGGTATACTTTCATTAATTGACTAATATGTGATTTGACCTTTGAGAGCCTTTGCTGACTTGATCGTCGGAGTCCTTTTCGCAGGTAACCCCCTAAGGGTCCAATCTGCCGATATTAGAAGAAGACGCATCTAAACCGAGGAGTAACCAGTCTGAGAAGTCACTGATTGGGGTGAGATATGATTTATGTTCCCTGACATTCTGTTATTGTTTCTGCAGGAACAATTGGCGCCCACCGTGGGGCACGAGTTAGTATCTTACCACAGCAATTCGAGAACTTGCAAGCACTAACACAAAAAAGCCCTATAACGTCACCCATATAACGTCTGTCTAGAAAAAGTTCCACGTTAAAAATGACCGGTGGCATTTTTGTAAATTATTTAACTTTTTTAACGTATGCCCATTCCAACATAGACGTAATTTAACGTCTAACCCACAGTACCCCGACGTTATGTAAAAATTAACGTCTGAGCTCTCTGCCCCCGACTTAATTTAACGTCTAACCCACTCTGCCCCGACTTAATTTAACGTCTGACCCCCTCTGCACCGACGTTAAGTAACGTTTGACCACGCAGCCCCGACGTCAATTTTTGGGTTTTCTCTACGCGAAACGCATAAACCCTAATTGTTTCGTCGCGCCACCAATTTTTCGCGAAGCTTCTTCGTCGGCAACCACCATTCCGAGCTCCTCCAGGTAATTTTTGAACGTTTTTCACCACCAAACTTGTTGGGATTTGATTATGGATTGATTTTAGGCGTTTTGAACCGAATATTTTCCATTTTCATCCTCATTTGCAGTGTTTCGCGATCCTTCCCGTCGGTGACCATTATTCTGACCTCCTCTAGGTGAGTTTCGAACATTTTTCACCACCAAACTAGTTGGTATTTGATTGTGGATTGATTTTAGGCGTTTTCAACCGAATATTATACGTTTTTATCCCCATTTGCATCGTTTTGAGATTATTTTGCTTGTTATCTCTTTTTCATTGTATGTATGTAATTGTTTGTATTTTTTTTATTTGCAATTATAATTTTTATCTTAGACTATTTTTTTTAGTTCTTTTGGCCTATTTCTTTTTTTAATTGAATTTTTATAATAATATTTGTAAAATTAAGAAATAAAATTATATTTATTGTTATTTGTAAAATTGGACTAATTGTATTTGATTTTTTAATATTATTGTTGCATTAATTTTTATTTTATGTATGTAGATTTATTATAGATTCATTGTGGACCAAGGT
>Ga0214542_1002579_pt1 | contig 37422 bp, 14 predicted proteins | sample CNSS1metaG_FD_160096 | JGI IMG/M metagenome (GOLD analysis project Ga0214542, IMG submission 160096) | Root nodule microbial communities from cowpea collected in UCLA plant growth center, Los Angeles, California, USA - CNSS1 | ecosystem: Host-associated > Plants > Roots > Nodule | place: USA...
CGCATAATAGAGAATATATATAAAAAATATTTTATATATATATATATATATATATATATATATATATATATATATATTGTTTCGGGTGTAGGGACCAAGCACCTACTGAGAACCACTTCAATTTTACTCCTTTTTTCTCTACGTCTCCTCTCTTCGCAATCTGCTATAACTTCTTCGCCAAGAAATCTTCCTCCTTGCTCGATCGGTTGAACAGACGATCGAGGTACTTGTCTAAAAGGCTCTGATGCTTAAGTCAGTTGATGGACCGATCGGTGTAGAAGTATAACTGCTGTAATAAATGCAAATTAAAGATCCTCACCAACCTACCTTTGAGCCCTATTTATAGTTTCCGGTGTGGGCCTATAATTAGGATTCCTTAATCACGGTCCAATGATCTTTTAATCAAGATTACTGACTTGTTTAATGTTAATTCATCCGACTGACTGGTTCCGTTTGGCCGATCGACCGATGGCCGCTTGACTAGGTGGGTTATCTTCTCTGAGTTTAACAACCTTAAGTAAATATTTAATTTATATGGTTGATCGATTGATGATCATATGTAAGATACTACGCGAATCACCTATGGGGTCGATCGACTGATGGACCTTTATAGGGTAACGCGTGGTCTATCTGGGGACCGATCGACCGGTGGTCCTTTATGAGGTGACGCGATTCATCTGAGGGACCGATCGACCGATGGTCCCTTGTGACGTTCATACGTAGTTTATTTAAGTGACTGATCGATCGACGGTCAATAGGTTCGCATGGTTTCTGTGGGCCGATCGATCGATGGTTCTGTTTCATATGTAAGCCCTCCCAGTCTTGTTCGATGGACTAGAGGACTGTGCGTTGCCAATGGTCCGATGGGACATACAGTACACAAGCCCTCCCAGCCTTGAGCGATGACGAAGGTGAAGCGAGAAGGTTTTTTCAAAGACCGTTGCGCCGATGTGCCGAAGTGGTTCCCTGACAGTTATTTGGCCTCGTAAATCGTGTCTGTCAGTTGGGATGTGAAGCGTTGCGATGTTTGGACCGTTGATCGTCACATGATCGTTTGGCTTAGGTGTTGCCACGTGTCCCCAGACCTTTCTATAAATAGGTGTGTGTGGTTGTCGTTATTTTCACGCTTTCTTCTCTCTTTCTACCCGAGTCACCGATCGTCCTTCTCTTTCTACATGTAGTAATGGCTTCTAGTGCGTCGAGTTCAGACGGGTCCTCCGGTGGGGCGATCGAGGTATCTGGGGGCGGCGGGACGGTCTCCGCCCTATTTAGTTCGTCCGACGTAGGGACGTCACTCGATGGAGTGTCGTCTTCAGCAAATTCTCCCATCCAAAGTAACGATGGTCGTCCAACCGAGGAGCCGGCCGATGCAGCTGTAGAACAGACCAACGCTCCAGCGGAGAGTGGAGACGTGATTAGTATCGACGTCGCCGACAAGGGGGAACGGGCCAATCTACCGGTGGTGCAGGGATATGAGTGGGCACCATATGAGCCGCGTACGTATGAGATAAGGTTTCGATGGGGGAACGACCTTGGGGACCTGGTGGAGCGGACATAGGTCTTTGGAGACGAAGTGGAGGACGGGTTCCTCCGGGTGAAGGTCTGCACGGGCAACGAAAGGGTGTGCCATGGTAAGGAAGGAGCGAAGCTAGATTTTTTCTATGTCTACGCTTGCTTCTTCCACGACTTGGGCCTGACTGTGCCGTTCGCCGACTGGCAAATGGCGGTGCTAAGGGAGATCAAGTGTGCTCCTACCCAGATACACCCGAACGCCTGGGCGTCAATGCAGGCCTTCGACGTCCTCTGCCGAGCGGCTGGTTTGACCGCAACCATGCCGCTATTCCTGCACTTCTACAAGACCCGACCCACCACATCTAAAGGTTGGGTCTCTTTTTTTGGGGCGAACAAATTTAGCCTTTACCTTGCTTCGTACAAGGGTTTTAAGACCGGTTTTTTCAAGATCTCAATTCTCGGTCGGGGCAGAAAATACATTTTTGATGAGGAGGATCGGCCGAAATTCCCCCTCTACTGGACGGCGTTGCCCCCACCAGTCGATCCTTGGGTGGAGGACCGATTGACCCCCGTCGAGCGGGCTGACCTTGCCGTCCTTAAGACTCTCCCTAACAAGATCCCATTGAGACCGCTGATCCAATGTCTCCGCTCTCCGGACTTGCCGAGGGCGGTTTATGGTTAGTTGTTCTGATCTTCCCATCAGAGCCTTTTAGACAGGTACCCCGATCGTCTGTTCAACCGATCGAGCAAGGAGGAAGATTTCTTAGCGAAGAAGTTATAGCAGATTGCGAAGAAAGGAGACGTAGAGGAAAAATGAGTAAAATTGAAGTGGTTCTCAGTAGGTGCTTGGTCCATACACCCGAAACATTTTGGCGCCATGTGTACTGTATGTCCCATCTGACCATCGACAACGCACAGTCCTTCAATCCATCGAACAAGGCTGGGAGGGCTTACATATGAAACAGAACCATCGGTCGATCGGTCCACAGAAACCATGCGAACCCATTGACCGTTGATCGATCGGTCACTTAAATAAACTACGTATGAACGTCACAAGGGACCACCGGTCGATCGGTCCCCAGATAGACCACGCGTTACCCTATAAAGGTCCATCAGTCGATCAGCCCCATAGGTGATTCGCGTAGTGTCTTACATATGATCATCAATCGATCGGCCATATAAATTAAATATTCTCCTAAGGTTGTTAAACTCATAGAAGATAACCCACCTAGTCAAGCGACCATCGGTCGATCGGCCAAACGAAACCAGTCAGCCGGATGAATTAACATTAAACAAGTCAGTAATCTTGATTAAAGGATCATTGGGCCGTGATTAAGGAACCCTAATTATAGGCCCACACCGGAAACTATAAATAGAGCCCAAAGGTAGGTTGGTGAGGATCTTTAATTTGCATTTATTACAACAGTTATACTTATACACCGATCGGTCCATCAACTGACTTAAGCATCGGAGCCTTTTAGACAGGTACCCCGATCTTCTGTTCAACCGATCGAGTAAGGAGAAAGATTTCTTGGCAAAGAAGTTATAGCAGATTGCGAAGAGAGGAGACGTAGAGGAAAAATGAGTAAAATTGAAGTGGTTCTTAGTATTTGTTTGGTCCCTACATCCGAAACACACACACACATACATACACACACACATATATATATATATATATATATATATATATATATATATATATATATATATATATATATATATATATATATATAATAATAATAATAATTTTATGCCAACTTCCTATATTATATATTAAAGCTTATTATTTGTGAATACTATAATAGAAGTAAAATTCATCACAGCGCAATTTCTTAACAATATAAACTAATCTTTTAATTTAAATGTATTATAATATAGGAATAAATATGATTTTGATTTTTTAATTTTGTGAAAATTAAAAATGTGTTAAATTAAATAAATAATTTAAATATTTATCAAATATATTTGAATGTCGAATAAATTTAATAAAAAAGTTAAAAATGTTAAATCTACATATTTCTGAAATTAGACACTAATTTAAATTAAATTTTTAAAGAGAAATTAATTATAATTTTAACCAAAAATTAAGAGATAAAATACATATTTAATACTACAAAATTCGTAGTTAAATTTAAAATGGTAAAATAATCAAGGGTTCTCCAACCAAAAACGGACGCACTTTACCTGCATTATATATCTTTTACAAACCAAAATATATGTATATGAGAAACACAATAACCATCATCAAGTGCTAACCAATTAGCTTTAATCCAAATAAAACACCCGTGTTTTTAAGTTATTCTAATAAAATAAGAATTTCCAATATCATGGTGCATTATTAATAAATTAAATTTTAATTAAGTAATGTTATTATGCAACTTGTCTTGATCAATCTACCATGCCACTTTTCTTAATAATTTTTAGAAGTTAGATCAAAACATAATTAATTATACCATTTTATCTCTTATAAAAAATAAAAAAAAATAAAATAAAAACTGATGTTCTTATAAAAAAGTCATTAAAGTTAATCATAATAATGTTATCATGAAGATCAACGTTGGAAACATTAATAAAACATAATAATGGAGATGCAGGGGATCGAACCCTGTACCTCCCGCATGCAAAGCGGGCGCTCTACCATTTGAGCTACATCCCCGTTTGATTATGTAATATATAAGCATTTATTTAATTAAAGGTACATAAAGAAAGATATATTTTCCTTAAAGGTATGCTGAGTGAAACATATAGAAACCTTTTTGATAAAATAGAATTTATAAAACTTTTTTCTGTTGAATATATTTTTCTAAAATTAAGTTAATATTAAACTTAGTTTATCAAAAACTTAGTTAAAATTAAGTATAACATTAAAATTTCTCTTTTTCAAAATTAGTTTATCAACTTGGAAGGATTTAAGTATGTATTCAAGTGTTGGTTTATATTTTAATGAAGTTTAATGAAATTTTAAATCCGTATTTTCAATTAATCTTTTATAAAATTATTTTATTTTATTAAATTCTTAAAAATTATATTTTTAATTTGTATTTTTTTGTTTAATTTGTATATTAGCATAGTAACAAAAGATTCATGAAATCGTAGGAGGATTCAATAGAATAAAAAAAATTAATACGAATTCAACAAAAAAATATTTAAATTTACAAAGATATTGAAAATGTATGGAAATTAAATTAGGCATTTTTTATTACTTTTATGAAGTACAATATTTAATGTTAATAAATAATAAAATATAGATTTAAATATTATAAAGAATAAAAATATCTATTAAGTTTTGTTTTTATTTTCTTTCACATTGTTTTTTAAATTTTTCACATATTTTGTGAGAACCCCACTTTTCATTAAAATCCAATTTGATTTCTTTTATTCATTCACCGATGAAACCTTAACCCCTTTCTCACCATTTCCTCACTCTCCAATCTAATGCAATGGAAGCTTGCGAGCGGCAACTGAAGGCCACATATATTGGATTTTGTTTCGTTCCTAGAATATGTTGTTGTGAAATTCGCTTATGAGAAGGCATATCAGAGCCTTCCCTATGTATCTAAAATCGTTGCTGAACTCAATATCTTAAAAGGCATTGCACATCCACCATTGGTCATCGTGACTGCGAATCGTTGTAGTCGATAACTATCTATCTTCCCTCACCGACCGACGTGATCTCTCTTTCTTATCTATGATTCCTGTTTTTGCTTCTTTGGCATCATGTCGTCGTCTCCGATGAACAACAACGGAACAAAAAAAGAAATTGGGGAAAGGGATTTGGAGTGCTAGCGGTTGATGAAGGATGTCCCGTGGTACATGGTGTTTTTAGTGATATGCGCGTCGATGTTGTGGTAGGACACTATGGAGAAGTCGAGCATGTCATTGTAGACGTGGAATTTGGGGTTTTTCGGGTGCAAGGCTTGATTCTTTCTTTCTCTCAGTTGGTTGAGTTGTGAGGGTGATTATGGTGAAAGTTTTAAGGTAGGGGAAGCTAATCTTTTAGAAATAGAATTGATGCTTTTGCATGTCGTCTTTTTTTTTTTTTAATTTAATATGTTTAGTGGATTGAGAGCATTGAGAAAGATAGAGACTAGCAACTTATTACTTCATAATCATTGTTGAACTTGATAGTAAGGATGGTTTATCTTGAATGGGTTATCCGAAATTAATAAAGAAATCTCGTTGTTGAATGTGATAGTGCTTAGAATTTATATTGAATTGAGATTGTGTTGTGAATAATGATAATAAGGTATTAAGAGGGTGGGTTATGCTGGATTTAAATATCATGTTATTTGAGTTATTGGTTAGTTTGAATTGTTTTGATTGGTATAATTGAACATTTATATTGAATTGCAATTGTGTTGTGAATAATGATAGTAAGGTATTGCGAGGATGGGTTATGTTGGGTTTAAATATCATGTCATTTGAATTTTTGATTGGTATATGCCTTGAAATTAACAAGGATGTGTGATTGAAGAGTTGGTATGGTAGAAAATCTTAGGAATACCTATGATTCTATGAATTATATGACTAAGTTACCTTTGAATGCCACGAATTTTATCCATGATTGTATTGAGTTATGTTTGATAACATAGGATTATTTAAGAAAAATCTAGTATGTATTGGTCATCAAATTAGTTATTTCCAAGGGAAAATTCTAATATAGGGTGAGTCCAAGTGTATTATTGAAAGGGAATTCCGAGAGTGAGACTATCTTGACTTAACTAGTATCTTACTCACATAGTCAGGTATCTTGGTGGTGTGAGTCAAATGAGGCTCCACATGGCAGACGGTATGATATGAAAGAAGATCATACTTATGGAGCTAGTGGGGTTAACCTTGTCATGGCTTTGTTGGGACATTGGTCTTAAATGTTGTAACATCACTGAAGGATTTGGAAGCAAGCATGACAGGTGCAGAGTTTCACGAGTCCATTTAATACATTAGTCTTCAAGAAGCAACGTCTATACGTAAGTTGTTGTTTGAGCCATTTGAGCTAAGATTTGAATGAGCTGGTTAGATAAAGTTGTAGGGATTAATTGTTGATAACCGATTTTGATGAATGTGGACTATTTTTTTGTTGGTTTTATGGATAATGTTCATTGAATGAAATATTTTGAGAATTGTTAGTAAAGAAATACTAAGAAAGGCTAAGCTAAGAAATGAATTTTATTTTCAAAATATGTTTTCATAATCTTTATGTTAGAAAAATGATTAAACAAATAATACTATTAATACTAAAAATATAAAATAATATAATAATAATAATTAGAGCAATAATAACACTAAGACGTATATAAATCAACGAATACTAATGAGAGATAAATATTAATAAATGAGGAAATGAGTAGAAATAGTTTGAGTTGAGGCATGCATAACATTATCCTTATAAATAATGCATAGGGCAAAACAAACTCATATGCGCTTCTCTCCCGAGATATAACAACCCAATATATTGATCGAGTGTAGTGAAGGATCTTTGAACCTTATGAACACAAATTTCTTCAAAGATAATATAGAGAAGAATGTAAAACACTCTTATACGAGCTATAGTGCTTGTTGTGTTTATTCTCATACAAATAGAGGGTATTTATAGGTAGTAGAGAGAGACTTAAAACTCAATTGTAATAATTTTGATTAAATAAAATATTAATTCGTAATAGAAAACATAATCGTTAACCATAAATAGTATTTACCCATAAAATTAAAATTCCATAAAGATATTAGTAATTGTAACATAATATTCTAATTATATATTAAAATATTTTCAACAATTTATATAAGTTATTATTTTGCTTTTATTTTGAGTTTTCTTATTTTAAATGCATTAGCTTATCCTTGTCTTCTTTCTCTTTGTGCTTGTTTTCTTTTTTGCAATGATCATATAATTATACGTTATACGTAAGCAAAGATAGGAGAAAATAGTGATAGTAGCACACGAGTTGGGGAAAGGTCACTAAAGGCCTAGAATAGAAGGATCTTAGGTGACAATGTAAATAATAGTTTATTAGGAGAAATTAATCATTTATGTTTGAATGGAATGTAATTATGATATTAAATCTCGTTATAGATAAATTATGAATTTTATGTACCACTAATTAATGTTGTAAGAGCTTAAAAATTGTAGGATGTTACATATTTTCTTTCCTTTTATTTTTGAAGAAAAAAGAAAGTTAAATGCAAACTCATTATTTTTGCTCTCATTTCTTATGTTCTCTTCCATTCTTGAAGAAAGAAAATAACTCTTTTTTGTCGTAATGAAATATTTGTTTAATAGTTAACATTACTTTTTTTTATCTCATAAGCATTTATATGTTCTTTTTTATGAATGTAGAAGAAAAAGTAATTGAATGGGTGTTTTTTCATAACTGGTTTTTAATTGTGGTGCTTGATTATCATACAATTTTCTTTTTGTAGTAATGTCTTTGAATTTTTTATTAGATTATGATAAATTATTTTTGAATTTTAAATTTTTTTCTTAAAAAAAAGTAGATTGATGAAAAGTAAAAGAATAGATTTATATTTTAAAAGTAATAAAAGGGAAACTAACCGTGTAGATGAAAATAAAACAAAAACAGAATTAATATTCAAAGAATTAGAGGCGATGAGTTTGATATTAATTCTTTGTAACGTGATATACAACAACATCCTTAAATATGAGAATATCCAATCAGTAAAAAAAAATAGAAAAACTTATTTAAAATGGATTTCATATCAAATACAACTTTATAAATTTTGAGTGTATTATTTTGGCTCCCCAAAAATTATTTGCCAAGATTTGCCACTACATATTTAATATTTTGCAGATAAATGGAAATATCAAAGAAATTCATAAGAATATCAACATAATTTAATTATCAAAGTTATTAGCAAAGGAGATATTGATAAAGTGGGTTACTGTAATAAAAAATCAAGCATAAAGGTGGAATCCCAATTCAATTCAAAAAATCGACAAATAAGAAGCTTGCCAGAGGTTCGAAAGAACAACCCTTATAGGAAATAAACACCCATTTTGGGGGAGAGAGGAAAAAATAATTCTTTTGGAGAGAATGACACTTGACTTAAACATAGAGAAGCTAGAGGTGCATTTTGAAGACCGAAGACATTCATCTTTATTCTTATGTTAGTATATTGACAATGTTGATGAGTAGTTAACTTCTTTATTCATGGGGTTAGGTGTAATTTATTTTTAACTCTTTGTGAATTATACTATTTAATATAATTCTTTTATATCACTCTTGTGTTTTATTATTATTTTAGATGCATATTCTAGATTGATTGCATACATAGGAGCACTACGGATTGAAATATAGTTTAGGAAACCTAACTAGGATAACTAACATGTTTCACATGCTAGCATAGATGTGGAATATTTAGTCATTCATAACATCAGAATCTTGATCATTAATGCAAACCTATAATAAAAATCGCTAGACATAGAGTTTTTGTTATTCAAGTTTAGACTTGTCAGTAAGACATTACGATTTGGTACAAAATGTCTGAATGTTAGAAAAAGGGATTAGAAGTATATTATTTGATATTTTTACTTTGAATTGAATCATGAAACCTAATCCTAATCATATACTCTTGCATACCATGTTTGATAAAAATACAAAAAAGAGTTTTAATTTTTTTTTTGTGAATTTGTTATCTAATTGAGTTATAAACTGCAAAAGTTGTCAAGTATTCCACAAGTCTTTTAGAAAACAATACTTGGACTTTCCACTTTATTACTTGTGCGATTTGGTACGCTTGTTAACCTCAATTACTTTAAGATGAGTATTATATTGGAGATATGAAATAATCAATTATTATACCATGAGATATTATATTATAATATTTTGGAGATATAATAAAATTTGATAATAATTTATAATATACATACTAAATTTAAATATCTTAGAGATATTTCATAATATATTTGTTGTATCCACACATATATTTTCCACAGCTGAATTTCCTTCTTCTTTTTTTTACAAGAATCCAGTGGTGTTGAATTGACATTTGTGTTAAATCGAGTGATTAACTATAGGTTAAATATGTATGGATCTTGCAATTACGATGTCTTTAACTAGTTTTTGTTGAATTGATATATGTAGAAATTGTATTACGAGGTTCTGATTATATCTTGCACTTTGATCATGGACAAAACTGATTCTTTGATGTTTACTTTTTTAAATTTAATGACATATATAAGCTTTCCTTACTTTAGAACTCTATCGCCTGGCGGCTAGCCCCGCACTGCCAGGCGCCATACCAGTAGCGCAATGCTACTGGTATTTTGGCATTTTTCTCAGGTCTTAATAGACCCCAATTGCGAAATGCGTCTCTCACACATCAATCATAGTATTCAATACATAACATCATAATAAAACACAATATATACAATTAGCTCATGTCCAAATCAAATATTAACATGCCTTAACATGCCTCACTTGATTTATTAAAGGAACATACCACAAAATATCAATATTATACCCCCCATTTACCACAACACAAGTTATTTTAGTTTACAATACCATACCCAAATTACAGCATCATACACAATCTGTGCCAAATCAATTCTATCATGCACACATCCTTTTCATCAGTTATTACCTTACACCTATTCCCACATTCAATATACTCCTGGTTCTATAATCTTATAGTCTATTATTCATATTAATCATGCCACTCCAATCTGATCAGTGTTGTACATATACTTGGATCACCAAACTGTTACTACACAACCAATATGTAGTAAACACCCAATTCGCACATTTAATTATTCATTTATTACTTATATAACACAAATAACAAAATCCAGTCTATCACACATCAAAACACTTTTAATAATGACTCAATTCAGCGCCCCCCATGACAATAACACTAACCAAATCACACTTGCTGGTATACTAACAGGTCGCTTGACGGCAACCTCAGCGCCGCCAGGCGGTGTGTGAAAACTGGGTTTTGCCCAGATTCCTTCCACATTATGCGTGACTCACAAACCCCATGGTTTCAAAGCTCACTCTCAAACTGGCGTAATTTCACATGCACACCACACCCAAGATTCAGAATATAATTAAGTGATCATCAATTCCACACAAATAATGTACCACTTCCAAACGTCACCTATGTCATTCATTCACATTTCCAAACTGAATACTAAATCCCAATTTCATGTGCAGTTCTTACCATCTTCCACCAGTTAAGCAATTATAGGTAATCACACAACATACCAATCATACATACATCATAGAAATCAACCCCAAACATTCCAGCTTCACTGAAACACCCAAAAACCTGAGAGAACTGGGCAAGCTAGTTCGTATCGCCTGGCGGGCAGCCCCTAGCCACCAGGCGGTGCATAGAAGAAAACCCATAAATGGGTTCTGAAGGCATGAGTCGTCTGGCGGGCCTTCAACACTGCCAGGCAGTTTCTGGAATTTTCCAAAAACGCGACAAAATTCAACAACAACGCAAAAATCGCACCTCATTCATCAAGTATAGCACGAAATCATATATTAAACATACAAACACAGAATAAAACTCCCCTAACCTGGTTTCCTTTGCGTAAAGCTTTGAGTATCCCTTGGTTCTCCCTTGCTTCACCACTAGCCTTCCTGGACTTCTCTCAATTCAGCCTCAAAAGTCCACTCACACTCTCAATACTCACTGATTTTCACACTTCTCTACCTATCCCACAATGACAACTGCATAAACCTTTCTTCTTTCCCTTAATTTGCTTTTTAATGGTGTTTTAATGGTGGATTCAAATCCTAAAACGAAAATGTCCTATTAATGGTGTTAATTATCATTCAAGCACTCTTAATGGATTGTTTTCCAGCCACCCTTGGCTGCTAGGTTTACTAGGGTTTCCTTCAAGTCAAAACTAAAAACAGCAAAAATAAAGTTTAATTTGATTGAATAAATTAAATTCATTAAATAAATTAAATTCATTGCCTATTATCTGTTGTTGTCTTTTTATTTTCATCTTTTATTTTAGTTGTGAGTACTTATGCTAGTACTTTGATATCCAACGGTTTTTAATCTCAAATGTCCATGCTTTGTATTTCACAAGTTGTTTGCATGTTTGCACGGAGAGATTTCATACTATTCATTTTAGAGAAAATATTAACATACCTAATTTAATTAAGTATTTTACAATAAAATATTAAAATATTTTTTAGTATCATGATTCTTCAAATGACAACAAACAAAGTAGGACTTACTCGGATACGATAACTGCTCATGCTTAAGAAAAAAAGGGGAAGATATTGTCTTTCAAATTTTATAGTACATTTTTTCTTACCATATGCTTATAAAATATTATGCGAAGAATGTTCTTTCATTTAACGACAAGAAAACATCACAGGAAACACAATATTTAAAGATTTCTTGAAAATTGTTTTGCACAAGTTATCTTTTGAACGTTTTATTAATGTTAAAAGTGTATATAATAAATAATAAATATATAATTATTTTGATCGAATTTGTTACCAAAAATAAGTTATATTTTGTGAAGGAATTAATATTTTATATAATTTAGGAGAAATATTTGGTGATAATTAGTGAAGAAAAAACATATTAAATATTTTATTTTATGAGCTGTGAGGAATACTATTCTACTTTATCCTGATGAAATAAAAAAGTGTTCGTAAAAAACAAGGTTTGTTATGTCAAATTTGTGATAAATGTTTTTTTTTTATCATAAATTCTATTGACTATTTTACGATGAGATTTTGCTTTTTTTTTTTATGATTCTTGTTGTGTGGCGAATTTGTTTTCACATTAAATTTGATTTTTCTTTATCATTGACTAATTGTTGATCAAACAAGGTTTACTTTGCTTAATTTATGTGTATGAGGTTATTAATACGTGTATAAGGTTATTTTCAAAAGTTTTTTCAAAAGTTATTTAAAATTAAATAATATTATTTAACAAAAAATAATATTGTATATAAAAAGATTATAAAAAAGGTTTTAAGAAAATTATTTTTTGAATATGAAAAATTAATGAATAGAATACCTTAACATTAATATTTAGTTAATGGTAAGATTTACAAAAGTAAATAAAACATTTACTTTACCTACCTTAATATTTAAGTATTTGTGTTATGTAGATACTTAAACCTATATATATAACATTTAATTACCATAAAATTAAAATAAATAACTCATTTAAACTTACATAATAGATGCTATTAGAAAGTTTAAAATAAGTCGCATATACAGTTCAACCAAACTATGTTAATAAAATTTTTTATTTTGGATCACAAGGTTATATGTTAAACTCCCTTCGTTTTCAGCTGACAAATAAGTATGCAAGTATTCCTAAATTGCTGACCAAATGTTGTTTACTTTGCTTAATAATTGACGTGATGGATGATGTCATCCTTTTTTACTATGTAATGAAAAAACGAATAATATAGTAAATTAGTTAGACCCAGTAATTATAAAACAACTTCTTTTTGCCTATAATATGTTAAACGATTATCAATTTAATTATTTATAAAAGTTTAAAAATAAAATGACCAAAGCTTCGTAAATTCACATTATAACTTTACAAAATAGAGTTGAACTAATGAAAATATTACAAATAAAAAGGTTATTCGTGAGTGTATTTAAAACTCGACACTATATTTTTAAGAAATTAAAATGAAATAGAAAAAAAAATTAACTGATTTAAAGAAATAACCTTTTGCTTTCCATGAGAAAATTATTATTTTCTGTCTTGGCAGTCATTTTCTATTTCATACTGAGGTTTTTCTTTTCCTCTACTATGCATTAAAATATTGATATATTGTATTGATATTTTTAATATATTTTTAATATTATTAATATATTTTAAAAGTTCAAAATTAGTGATCATTAATGTATTTTGATCAGAAGAACAACACAGAAAAATCAGCAAAGAATTCAAATTGTGGATAATACCATTTTCATCAAACTCATACAGAACATGAAAATATTATATTCGCAATTAAATATGGGTTAACATGTTTTTCGTTCTTAAAGATAAAGATGTGTATATTATTTATTCCTTTTTAAAATATACGAAATCTCACATTAACTAGAGATAAAATCAACTCAAAGTATATAAGTGAGTGAAAATCCCACCTTACAACCCAATTTTGTAAGGTTGAATTAAGTTTAAAGTTCACTTCTTAACATGATATCATATATAGTCCTTGTTAGAGTCTATCATAGCAAGATTTATTGTTTGTTGGACATATTATTTCACTAAATTTGTTGTTTCATTAAAGTCCGTTATCGGATCATTCGTTAATATTAAGTTTCAGGCTCATAATGCATATACCTCAGTATGAGGGGTGTGTGTTGAAAGCCTCATATCAACATCAATTAGAGATAATGTCAATTTAAAATATATAAATGAATACAAATCTCACCCGATACTTATCAATTTTACAGGATTAAATTAGACTAAAGTCTCGTTCTAAACAATATCAAATTTATTTTTATATGTCAGAAAAGAATTTAAAATATCTTGGGTGATAAAAAGAGCTCATGTCTCTCTCTATCCTCTTACAGTCTCACTCTCAACTCTTTCCTACAAATCCCCCGATACAACCATTTGATGCATCATGATCTTTCTCAATTTCTCTTATGTGTTTTTCCCAAAATCTTTTCTTAAAAGTGAGTTTTTCTCCCTCGATAATGGGTGGAAAGTGGGTTTTTTGAATCACATGGATGGACAACATGATGAAATAAGGAGGGATATTGAGATCATTTTATTTCAATTGTTCAAATTGTATAATTACTGATATCGGTAAACTACCCAAAATAATTAGATTATAATACAATTGGTGACGAAGAGAGAGAATTACAATGAGGAAAGAGAAAGTTATAGGTTTCTAAGAAAATTATAGTTTGCTTCTAAGAAAATTTTACATTAGTATAAAGATGAAATTTACGAAGCAGAAACAAAATAATTTTCATCACAAAAATTATTTAACTCTAAAAATATTAACCTCAAGATTATAAAACAAACAAACATAATTTAACGAATTATCTAAAAGTGATTATATATACAAAAATTTTGAAATTACTCTTAAAAAAATGAATTAGACATATAATCAATTTATAATATATAAATAAAAATATTTCATATTAAAAATTAATTTTTGAAAAATAAAATAAATTTAAATTTAATTTTCTGATAATTATTTGTATTATGATATACTTAAGCTATTAGAAGTGAAAATTGACGAGAACTATTAACTATATGTTCACACAGTGTCATGAATAAACAAAGATACTTTTCTGGTCACTAGATAGATCTCATCGAGTTTATCATCTACCTGTTTTTAATTGCATTTTAGAGTTGAATTAAATAGTAGTTTAATATAAAATGAAACGCCCAAAAAGTCAATACAAGGTTTGAATTGTCTCTATCAACTTTCAACTTTCAATAATATAAATTTTGTTATCTTTTTTATTTGTCAAGGAAATAAAGGTAAATTCGTTCCTTTTTTATTTATTTATTTATTACTATCTATCTCCCCCTTTTTTAGCTATATTTTAAATTATATATTATACCATCAAGTTGAAAATGTTATTCAATTTTAAAAGTCTCAAGTTTGTAGAATTCTAATTACATGCAATAACAGAAAAGTGAATGACACAGGGTAATGGGGTTTCATATTAACTACACTCTTTCTTTTAATTCTATTCAGGTAAATATAATAAGGTTTGTTAATATTAATATTAGATCCCACATTCATAAATTTCAAGCAAGTATAATATATTAGTCGAAATTTTAACATCATATTTTAATACCCGTATTTTTAAATTAAGAAAAAGCATCCCGTATAATTTGAGTGTTTGTAAAATCATATAAGATTATATAAATACAAATTTAAAATGTATTTTAAAAATATATAAAACAATATTAAAAGCAAGGAAAATTTTATAATAAGATTAAATATGTTTGTTGTTTCCGAATTATTTAGAAAATTTGTGTTTTACTAAATCATGTAAAATACTATTCCTAACAAATGACATACGTAAATTTTTCATATAACAAACGAGTTTTACAATAAATTATGATATAATTTCCAAATTTTACATCAGTTTTACAAAATGCAAGAATAACATACTTCATAAGAATATAACACATTTTTTGATAATAGTTTGAAGAAATGAAAAATATATTCAATCATTTGTATACTTCATATTACTTGAAATAATAATAGTAATTAAAGAAAAATAAAATACTAGTTTATATGTAAGATATCATTTTGAGTACTGATTTTTTAATAAATTTATTAACTTGGAGAAATAATTTCTTTTTTAAGAAAATCTATTATTAAAGAGATTCTATGTTATTAAAGAGATTCCCGTATGCATTCATTTTTTTATTTTTATCCTTTAAAATTAAATTTTGTCAGTTCATATTTTTATTTGATTCTTTTTTTAAATTTAACTATTTTTCCAAATTATATAATTATCTATAATAAAATCATAAATATTGTTTATATTTATTTTTATAATTATGATAATAATAATATCTTTTGTTTCGTAAATACATACGCATAATATGTATTTTCATTAATATAAATAATGTTCATTCATAGTACATAATACGAATTTTAAAACATTTTACACAATTTTTTAAAGAAAAATTATTCGAAAATAATTAAGTAAAAAATAAATGTTTTTATCTTTTTAAATTACGAACAAAAATTAGGAATAGTGTGACACGTGAAAATCATAAAAATAATAAATAAAACATAAAACAATATTAAAAAAATAATATAAGAAATTTAAAAATGTCTTAACAAAAGAAGGATAAGAGAAGTGTAGGAACATTGTTTAATTTTTTTTAGAGGAAGGAAGAGAAATATTTTAACAAGGGAGATAATATTTTCATTTTTATTTTTTAAGAAAAAGAGAAGAATTTTAATTTCAGATAAATAATATTATTTTTCTAATATTTAAATATTGTTTTTTGAGAAAGAAAGTTATATCTATATATAAATAGATTTTTCTTTTTAATGTTTAAATTTGGTTTTCAATTTTATCCTTTAAATAAATATTTTTTTAAATCAAAATAATTATTTTATAAAATTTACTTTTTAAATTGTTTTTTCCAAATTTACACCATGTTTTTGATTTTGCCATTTTTTTAATCTTACCAACTTATAAAACTATCAACAAAATAAATAAAAATATTTATAATAAAATTAAAAAATATTTTAATTTTACAATTATACTAATAATAATAAATTTTTTATTTTTTATTATCATATAAAACTGGGAACACACATCTGAATGTATGTGCTTTTACGAATAAAAGTAGAGTTTCTTCTCATTTTTTCTCTCCTCTAAACTATAATGTATGGATATTATACATGTATCGGATATGACACGTATTTAATACGTCAATATATTTATTTTTAAAACAATACGATACGATACGTAATATACGTATATTGAAAAGAGTAAAATAATTCTTAAAAACATGATAAATATATAATTGTTATTATGTAAATTCAAATTAAAATTATATGTAATAAAAATTTGTCAACCTAAAAAATTATAAATTATTGTTATCATAAAAGTATTATTATTTTTTAAATTAGATGCTTCATTAATAAGTATCAATGAAGTATCCTAAAATATCATATATGGATCCGTGTCTGACACCGACACGGATACGTAACCCAAATTAAAATATCGGTGCATTATAGCTTTTAAAAATGGAATCATATTTTCTTTTTAAAGAAACTCTAATTCCTTTGATAAAACTTAACCTAATGGAAAAAATGAAAAGAAAAACGTTTTTCTTTCATTTTTTTTTTCTAGACGAGACAATTATTACAATCTAACAGATAACAAGTTAGTTTAGTTAAAAATATTAATTAAAAACGATTAAAATAATTTATTGAATTAAAAGTGTTTTCGAAATATATTGAATTAATAAATAAATTTACACGAACATAAAATAACATACTTTTATTTTATTTATTTTTAGTTTTACAAAAAAAAAAAAAAAATTATGCAAGACAGATATGGTAACTAGTTTACTACTAATACCAAAAAATAGATAGTGTAAGTAGTATAATAATTAAAATAAATATAGTAATTTACGAAAACAAAAATATAACATAAAATGATGAGTTTTACTAAATAATTGATAAGGTAATATTATGATTATTAGGCAAATGCTATTTGAAACAATGTTTGAGAAAAGTTAAGATCTTAAATTATTTATTTATGTACTAACACAAACATGTTATGTAAATATTTTCTAATTTATCTTTTCTCTAACATATGTATCACATTGTTGTCGTTATTTACTTAAATGATGTGAAGTGATATTTTTAAGAAAGTTGACAAAGGAAATTTATTATACGTCAATGGGGTTGATCCTTACCTTATTATAATTTAATTTAACAAAGTGTTCATATGAAGTCCAAAGCTTACAAGTGGGTAACCTTGTATGTTAGATAAATTTAGACGAAAGTGTAACGCTTTCAAACCTATAATCGTGCCATTCTCATTTTCTATGCCATTAATAATTCTACAACATTGCATAAGACTTTTTTTTATCTATAACAAATATCTGACACATGCCACATAATATTATTTAATTTTGTATGTAATATAACTAATATTCATTAATTGTGTAAAGCTTCATACGGAGTTTATTTTTTGTTTAATCGTTCATATGAAATTTCTGGGGACTAACACAATTTTATAAGCTAATAAATACGTTAGAACATAAACGGTACCTACCTAAGTCGTCTAATTGTAAAAAAATTACATTAATTAACTTTGAATTTTGATTTATTTTTTGTTTGGTGCGTAAAGTTCGCTATTGTTGACGCATAACTATTTGAAATTTCGAAAATAAAAAAGTATATAGATGCATGCGAAAAATACTTAAATAACTCGAAACTAATTAATCTTGTTTGTCAATAACAAAACTAAATACTTAAACAAAGTTAGTTACATATTCCTAATATATAAGGTGAGAAGTAAATATCAATGGTAAAAGTTACACATTATAAAGAACTGTAAGGCAGAGCCTTAATTAGTAACAAGATATGCAAGTTGATAATGACTTGTAACATGAATAAGCTTCAATATACAATGATTTGGACAAAAAAAAATTCAAGTGTGTTAAGTTAGAGTTGTAATATGTAAATTATTTTAAATTAGATGTTTTATATATAAATTATTTTTTTAATTATAAAATTTTTTGTTTCTCTTTTTAAACCACTTTCTTACCCAGAATTCTCGTATGCACTCCTCGTTCTAATTTCTATTTCAATTCAAAGTTATTTAACTAATTTATTATGTGCAGCGGAATCATAACGTGACCCATTCATACATTCATAAAATTTTACAAAATTTATCTCATGCAGAATACAAAATTTCTAAATTTCATAATGTAGAGTTACACTAATTTGAAGAAAAATATAAATAGAGTTCGTACCATTTTCATAAAAGAATCCCTAAACTCATAACGGAAAAAACTTAATTTGAGAGAAATATCAAAGAATCATGAATACATAATCATAATAGAGTATTAACCCCGATTCATGAGAGATATTGTGATAATGTGTTCTTTAATCTCTTTCATCAATCTTTGTTTCTCAATTTATCTATTTAACTTTCTTCATGACTTATGTTGTGTTTGGATTGGGATGTGGAGTTGGGAGAGTGGATTTACGTTGATTTGAGTTTATTTGTAAGTAAATAAGTAAATATGAGTTATTTGGATTAAGGGAAATATGATATGATTTGAGTGAAAAATTTATGAAAGTTTATGTATGATGTGATTGATAAAATTTAATAAATTATAATTTTTAATAGAGTAAATTATATGATTATTATTTTACCCTTCAATATAAATAGAAGAAATTATATTAAAATAAAATTAAAAATGTTATTTAAAATTAGAAAAATATAATTTATTGATATTATCATTAATAAGTTAAAATAAAATATTATTATTTTCGATGATAACTTAAAATAATTGATAATATAGAGTATTTAATTTATATCTCCACATTCATTTAAATTTAGATTATTTTATATAATTAATTCATTTACAAAATATATTTATTTGAATAATAATAATATTATTATTATTATATAATACTAATTATTATAATAATTATAATAATAATAATTATTAATATTTAAAAAATAGTAATTAAATATATACGTATAATTATTATAATATATATATATATATATATATATATTAATAAATACTATAATTATAATTATTATAATAATTAGTATTATGTAACAGAATATATATATATATATATATATATATATATTTTATTACATAATACTAATTATTATAATAATTATAATAAGTAAATTAAAATGTTAAACGCATGGATAATGAAGTAATTTGAATGTGATGAGTTGTCTTTCCTGTATTTTTCTTCATTTTAGAGAATGCTAAAATCTGCAACTCATGTGCAAATTTGTTCTCTCAAATCAGCACAAATCAGTGGAACCAAACACATTCGCAACTCACTTTTCATATGTATGAACAATACTTATGCGGATCCAAACACAGCATTAGAGTGAAAAAACCTTATGACTAGGGAGAGAACCTTGCTCGTTTTATTAACCAAGTTTATCAAGTTAGTTTTTATTTTATTTTTTAAACAATATATATATATATATATATATATATATATATATATATATAAATAGTATATAAATAAAATGGGTGAGACGATAGTTTTTTTTACTAAATTTAATATAAATAATATAATAATTTTAAAAAATATATAAATAGGACGGTGGTAGTTTGACACCAATACTACCATTTGACACTCATATAAATTAATATTTTATTCAAATAATAATATTTTATTAAGAAAAGTTGGTGCCAATAGTAGTTATTTGGGAATGGTGGTGTCAAAATAACTTTTTCCATATAAATATATATAAAAAATAAAATTACAAAAATTTTAGTGACTCTCCTATGTCATAACAATTGATTACATGTGTCAACATGTTCTATATAAAATTGCAGTTCATATCAATTTAAAGTCCTATATAGTTTACAGATAATGATATTTTGATCCACTTTTTTTTATTCACTTTTAACTTGTCATTCCAATCACTCTTAGATCATCATATCACATCACAAAAAAAAAATCAAAATAGATAATATAATTTATAAAAATATCATTATCCATAGTTTATACCTTTCATTGTTTTTACATTACCTAATGTTTGAACGAATAATTTAAATGATTATGCACCAATTAAGTATCAAGATTGTGATGGAAACTCTCAAATAAAGTATTCAAGTAATCATTTATAAAAATTATAAATATGTAAAGATTTTGAAAGTTTATTAATTATACATCTATTATTTTATCAATAACTTGTCTAATTTAAGAGTTAGATTAGAATGTTTTTATTAACTTGTCTAATTTGTTATATATATATATATATATATATATATATATATATATATATATATTTATAACACATTTAATCATATAAATATTTTTAAAATTTTATATAATTAATTAATGTTTCTAATTATGTTAGATTATTTTATTATAATTAATAATTGAAACTTAATTTAAAATTATCATCAACTTAAGTTATAATATTATAAGTATAAATGCATCTTCAAATGATATAATACAGAAAAATCAATCTTTTAAATTATTTTTTAATTAAATTTTATTTTAGAAAAAAATATTAACAAATCAACTTAACTCACCTTGTCTCTAATATGCTAATTTGGCATAGTAAACAGACTATAGATTGAAAACTCTATTCGACATACCAGATTTTGATAGACGGGTAGATTAATCAATGCTTAATTAGTGATTTAGTTTTCTAATTTATTACTTTGATTTATTTTGGTCTTTTTGTTATTTTTTGGTTTAATTTAGTCCTCTAATTTTTTTAAAATGTTCAATTCAGTCCCTTATTAATATTTATTCAATTTAGTTTTTTTTTAAACGTTTCAATATTGTCTTTTTCAATTTGAGACCAAATTAGTAATTAAGTTTAATTACTCATTTTAACATGTGCATATAAATTGTAATTAAGCTTAATTACTAATTTGGTCTCACATTAGAGAAGATAAAATTGAATCGTTCAAACAAAAATTGAGGACTAAATTGATTTTTTTTTAAATATTGGAGGTCTAAATTGAACTTAAAAACAATAAGGGAACATAAATAAATCAAAACAACAAATTAAAGGTCTAAATTGAACTTAAAAATAATAAGGGAACAAAAATAAACCAAAACAACGAGCACTAAATCAATAATTAAACATTAACCAATAAGTCAAAACTCACTTTATTACTCCTATCATGTATATAAAGTCAAAAAATTATAATAATGCTTAATTAAGATTCAATATTCTTATAAATGGAATATTTTTTTTATTAAGTTTGTATTAGAGAAAATTTATTCTATTGAATCCTGGTACGATTCTCTATTTTTTTTTGTTTGAATAAATACTTAATCCTTCCAAATTGATAAACTAATTTTGAAAAAGAAAAATTTTAATGTTATACTTTAGTTTAATATTAACTTAATTTTAGAATATAAGCAATCAAAGATATCACGTCACTATAAAATTGATTTTAGAAAAATATATTCAACGGAAAATAGTTTTATAAATTCTAATTTATCAAAAAGAACATATATGTTTCACGATATAAATAATTGCAATGTTATAAATTTACAATTGGGAATGTAGTTCAAATGGTAGAGCGTCCGCTTTGCATGCGGGAGGTACAGGGTTCGATCCCCTGCATCTCCATTTTAATTTTTGATTTTTCATCCCTTCTTTCATTCAACAAATTTGTGTGTATTTTTTTTGGAAAAGAAAACGTAATTAGCAAAAATTATCTTCATTGCATTATTCATGAATTTTTAAAATTTTATACATAATATAAAGGAATAAATTATTATGAATAACTTTAATGACTCTTCTTTTAAGAACGTTAGTTTTTTTTATAGGAGAGAGAAAATGGTATTATTCATTTTGTTTTGACCTAACCTCTTAAAAATGATAAAAACAAATGGCATTGTAACATGATATCTTAACTTATTCTCTATCTAATTAGATGAATTGAGAGGTCACTGCTTATAATATTAAATAGCACTCTTTTAAAATTTAATTTATCGGTGATGAATGTTTAAATTATAATACATTCATATTTATAAGATTTAAAACAATACAGCTCAAAAATTGTTATTCTTTAAATTATAATAAGTTTTATATTCATTTTAATTATTTTGTCACTCTTTCTCATTCTCTTTATGATTTGTTGCTGTCAGAAAAAAAAATTTCCATACATTTTTTATATTTGTTTGATGTTTACTTAAATATATAATAGAAATATAATATAATATTATTTTTTTATTTTTACAATAATTGAATAGAATAAAGTGCTTTATCTTTAAGAACTTTAGAAAAAAATAAAGAAAAAAAATGAAAATGATGACACAAAATTATTCTTGTAACAAACAACAATACATTATGTTTTTTTATCTTTTTTTTTTTAATCTTTTCTCATCTAATAAGTTTGGTATAAGAGAGGTAAAATGGTACAATGCATTATGTTTTTACCTAACCTCTTAAAAATATCAAGAAAATTGGCATTGTAACATGATCAAGACAAGTTGTATGGTAACATCTCAACTTATTCTCTATCTAAATAGATAAAATGAAAAAAGGCTACTTATAATATTAAACATTATTTAATTAAATTTTAATTTATTTGTGATACAAATTTGGATTATTATTTAATATTTCATATTTATAATATTTCAAACAAAAAATATATATATATATACACATATATATATATATATATAATTTTAAAATAAATATAATTATTATTCATATTTTTACTAAATTTAACATAAATAATATAATATAAATATAATTCAATAAATAAATAAATATATATATATATATATATATATATATATATATATAAAACTAAATTTCTTTTAAGGAGTCGTGACTCCCATATGTCATAACAATGGTCCTCCTGTGTAAACATGTTCTACATGAAATTGTAGTTAATATCAATTTAAAGTTCTATATAGTTTATACCTTTCATTGTTCTTACATTAACTATGTTTGGACGAATAATTTAATGATTATGCACCAACTAAGTATTAAGATTGTAATGGACATTGTCAAATAAGGTATTCAAGTAAAATTTTATGAAAACTATAAATATGTAAGGATTTTGAAAGTTTATTAATTATACATATATTATTTTATCAATAACTCGTCTAATTAAATTGTTAGAGTGATTTTATGGACTCGTCTAAATTTAAGTGTTAGAGTCTTTTCGTGAGTTCAGTTGTTGGTACTAGTATGACGTATTAAGAATCCAAGTGTGAATCTAAATTACACATTAAGTAGATATGTGAAAGTTGAACACTTTATAAGGTAGAAGATCTATTATCTTAAAGTTTTGGATTATGGATAGTTTCAATCCCTTGTGTGGACTGGACTTTGGTTCGTTATCGTTGAATCTCCCTAATGATTTTTTCCTTCAAAAGATTTCATCACAAAGTGATGATAAGCTTGAAATTTAAAGATTTAATGCTTCTTCCAATCTTAATATGCTATATTAATAATTATGCAACTATGGAATATATTGACATTATGTTTGTTCTTGAGTTTGATTTGGATTGTAACTTGTGTGCTTAATCACTACAAGAAAATGTTAAATTACCAACATAATTTTACTAATGAAAGAAATTTCTTAGATAAAATAGAATTTACTAACATATTTTAGGATTTTAATTACTAACGAATTTAAGATTTTTAACATTCATCAATAAATTTGTTGGTAAAATATATTGGTAAAGGGAGGAAGGCAGAAAACACTCTGATATGCACACTATGTGATTGTATAAATGTTTATGAGAGTATTATTATTGAATCAAGAAACTCACATTAGAAAAGAAACAACTCTTATGTAGAGTGTTGTCTCATAACAGACTAACAGAAAACTGAACTAAAATTGTAATTGTCTTATACTTGAATTAATACAACATTCCCCCTTAATTCAAGTATTAACACTAATAATTCCTATCTCATCTCTTAACATCTTAAACCTCTCCTTCTTCAAAGGTTTGGTTAGGAAATCAGCCAATTGCATCTGAGTAGGGCAATAAATAAGCTTCAACTTCCCATTACTGACTTGTTTCTCAGGAAGTGAAATATAGTCTTTATGAGCTTGCTCCTTCCAGGTGATACATTATTATTGGCTAGATTTATAGCTGACTTGTTGTCTACAAGCAATTGAATAAGTTTCTCAATCTTAACACCTATTTCACTCATTATAGAATCCAAACATACAACTTGACATGCAATACTTTACCTTGCTATATATCTAGCCTTACAACTAGACAATGCCACCATATATTGTTTCTTACTCTACCAAGAAATTGCTCCCATGAACATAAACACACAACCAGTGGTGCTTCTTTTGTCAAGGTTATCATTGCATCAGTCTGCATTAGAATAACCCAACAACTTGTTCTGCACATGACCAAATTTAGGAAACAAAATTGCAAAATCCAAAGTTCCCTTTATATACCTTAACACCTTCTTTGCAGCCAACACATGTTTCTTTTGTGGTTGCTACAATTTTCTGGTGCAGTAACCTTTACCTTTGATGGAGTTGCTACAATGTTACATTCTCTCATATCAAAATTTTCTAGCATTTCTGCAACATACTTCTTCTGATGTAGTACCAAGCTTTTCTCATTTTCCACAAACTTCATCCCAAGAAAATACTTCAATCTGCCAAGATTAGTCATCTCAAATTCAATCATCAAAAGCTTATTAAATTGTTCAATCTCTTTGATATTGCACTCTATGATGAGCAAATCATCAACATATGTACACATTAATAACATATTAGCCTTGTCGTGAAGTCTCACACACTCCATGTTTACTGAGCATTTTTTAAAACTCATGTTCCAGCATGAATGCATCTATTCGCTTGTTCCAAGCTCTTGGGTCTTATTTTTGGCCATACAAAGCCTTTTTCAGCCTATAAACCATCTCTTCACTTCCTTCTATCATAAACCCAAGTGGTTGTGTGACATAAACCTCTTCCTTAAGAGCCACCAACCTTTTGGATTCATCTTTAGTTGGAACACCACCTCAAATCAATTGGTGTTTTATTCAGTGGCAACTCAATCAATTTCCAGGTCTAGGTTTTGACAATTGAATGTAATTCTTCCAACATGGCAACCTTCCATAGATCATGCTTCGTAGCTTCTTCATTATTCATTTGCTCAACCTCAATCAATAATGCAAAATGGACCAAATCACCTTCACTAGTCACTGCATTATCAGGATAAACCTCAAAGTCTACTAAAAACCTTTGTGTTCTTTATTAGAAGTGGGCTTTAAGCCTAACTCAACCCCACAAAACCGGCTTGGTTCTCTCATGAAAAGTGGGATTCTTGGCAATGTGAATAGCATAATTGTTGTCACAAAAGGCAGTGTAGGGAGTGGGAACAGAAAAATGCAAATCCTGAAAAAGGTATTGAATCCATTGTAGTTCACATGCTAGGGATGCCAAGGCGCGATACTCAGCCTCAGAAGAAGACCGTAAAACAGTGGTTTGTTTCTTAGACTTCCAAGCAACCAAAGAGGTGCCTAAGAAAACACAATATCCAGAAACAGAGCGTCGGGTAGTGGCACATGTTGCCCAATCAGAATCAGAAAACGCCTGAATTTTAAAAGAGGTGTTGGATTTATACAAAATGCCATATCCAGGAGCATTTTTCAAGTACCGAATGATCCGTAAAGCTTGCTGCATATGTGGTTCACGCGAAGAAGAAACAAACTGGCTAAGTTGTTGGACAACAAAACTAATATTAGGCTTGGTGTTAGTCAAGTAAAGTAATTATCCAATCAGACGCCGAAAGGAAGAAGGATCTTGTAGAAGAGCTCCCTCGTCGACATGAAGTTTGATAGAAGGATTAGATGGTGTTGGTGCAGGTTTACATCCAAGCATCTCTGTCTCTGAAATGAGGTCCAAACAGTATTTCCTTTGATTCAAAATTAATCCATCAAGAGAACGAGAAACTTCAAGGCCCAAAAAATACTTGATAGGGCCAAGATCTTTAATATGAAATCTAGAATGAAGATGAGCTTTTACATCATTAATTTCAGCAATGCTATTGCCAATGAGAACCACATCATCGACATAAACCAATAAAGCAGTAATATCAGAGGCAGATTTCTTCACAAAGAGAGAGATCAACAGAGCTTTGTGTGTAACCAAGAAGAAGTAGATCTGAAGTTAATTTTTGATTCCAATTATGACTGACTTGTTTCAAACCATATAGAGACTTGTTAAGCTTATAAACAAGATTTGGCTGGGGAAGTGAAAGACCAGGTGGAGGCTTCATATAGATCTCTTCATGTAAGTCTCCATGGAGGAAAGCATTGTCAACATCCAATTGATGAATAAACCAATCACTAGCAGAGGCCAAGGCTAAAAAGATGCGGGCAATAGTAAGTTTAACAACAGCAGAGAAAGTTTCGAAATAATCAATCCCCTCGATTTGAGTAAAACCCTTAGCCACCAATTGTGCTTTAAACCTATCGACTGTGTCATCTGGTTTATGTTTGAGTTTGTAAACCCAGCGACAACCAATTGGCTTGATGTCAGAAGGAGGAGAAACTAAAGTCCAAGTCTGGTTTCTGTCAAGAGCATGTAAATCAGCATCCATAGCCTGTTTCCAGCAGTCATGTTGAGCAGCTTCTTTAAAGGAGAAAGGTTCAGCTTGGGCAGAAATATTATGACAAAAAGCAGTATGGTCAGAAGAACAATTATCATAAGAAACAAAAGAATGCATTGGATAAGGTGTGGAAAAAGTAGAGCATGAAGTGGAAGCAACATCACAATAATATTGATCTAAGTATCGAGGTATGTTTTTCACTCTATGAGATGTTCTAAGATCAAGATCAGTAACTTCAGCATTATCAGAAACAATACTAGTAACAGGGTCCGTAGTAAGGTCAGTGACATGTGAAACAAGTAAAGCTGAAAAATCATACATGCTAATATCACAATTATGAGAATCATCAATTGAAGCAATAGAGTTATTAGAAGGCAAAGAGAATGAGTAAGGAAAAATATTTTCATGAAAGATAACATTTCGAGTCACAAAAATAGACTTGGAGTGAAGATCATACAAAACATATCCCTTTGTTCCAGATTTACAACCAAGGAAAACACATTTTAAGCTTCGAGAATCCAATTTAGTTCTTCCAGTATTGGCAGAACTAGCGTAAGCCAGACAACCAAAAACTTTTAGATTAGAAAAATTGGGTTTAGTAGAATAGACCAATTCATAAGGAGATTGATTACTGAGAAAAGGAGTGGGTAACCTATTAATTAGATGAACAACCAATTTAAGGGAATAGGACCAGAAAATGTTGGGTATTTTTGCTTGAAAAAGAAGAGCACGACACACATTAAGAAGATGTTGATGCTTCCTCTCAACAATCTCGTTTTGTTGAGGAGTTGCAATACAAGAAGTTTCATGAAAAATACCCTTGCTATTATAAAAATCATTAAGAAGAAACTCTTTGCCATTATCAGAACGTATTTTCTTAAGCTTGCAAGAAAACTGATTTTCTGTTAAAATAATAAAATCTTGAAGAAGATATCTAACTTCTGTTTTATTTTTAAGAAAAAGAATCCAAGTAAATCTACTATAATCATCAACTATAGTCAAGAAATACTTGTATCCATCAATGGAACAGATGAAAATCGGGTCCCAAATATCAACATGGATAAGTTCAAAAAATTGAAGAGAATTACTCGTGCTGGAAGAATATTTCAGGCATTTTTGTTTTGTAAAAGCACAAGCATCACAAGCAATAATAGAAGGAGAAAAAATATCAGAATGATCAGAAACAAGTAGCTGTAAAATTTTTTATCAGATGGATGACCAAGTTTCATATGCCACAAGTTACAAGGACTAACATTATTAATGAGAGTAGAATGTGGTAAAGAAATATTTGTGTTAGATATACTCAAGTTACGTCTGTCTTGAGAACTATCTAAGAGATAAAATAGGCCTTGATGTTTCCTAACTGTTCCAATTGTCTGGAAGGTATCTGTCTACACAATAAGACAAGTATTTTGGGAGAAAATCATAAGAAAATTAGTAGAATTAAGCAATTTTGGAATAGAAGATGAGTTGAACAGAAAATTCAGGGACAAAAAGAGTGTTGTGAAGGATAAGATTGCCCAAGACAATGGTACCCGAGAATTTAGCAATGACAGAGTTTTGGTTGGGTAATTGTATAGAAATAGGAGAAATAGGTTTGAGATTTTGAAATAAAGATTTAAAAGGACAAATATGGTCAGTAGCACCACTATCTAAAATCCAAGAAGAAAAGGGAAAAACAAAACCTGTGGGTTTGGTAGTACATTGATGAATAATAGTAGCTGTGGAAGAAGAATCATTGGGAGACTACTGAACAAGGCGAGAAGAGCTTCATACTGCTCTCTAGAGAAACCAAACTGAGCTTCAGCTTTGTTATCCTTCTCGGCACAAAGATCGGCAGTAGAGGAGACGATATCAACCATACTAGCATGAGCAAAGGGCTTCGAAGGAGGAGGTTGGACTTTAGTGTGTAGGTTAGAGCCTTGAGGCACACCATGCTTAATCCAACAAGAATCAGAGGTATGATTGGTTCGGTGACAATGGTCAAAATATCTAGGATTGCGGCCACCAAACCAAGGAAAGTGGCCTCGTCCACGATTGCTAGAGAAACCACCGTGAAAATTTTTACCATGAGATTGGCCATGGTATGAAATCAACAACAAAGGAAAAAAAATGCGGGAGGCGATTTAAATCTGATACCATGTTAGAAGCCGGTTTTGTGGGGTTGAGTTAGGCTTAAAGCCCACTTCTAACATGGTATCAGAGCCAGGTTAGCGTCTATCCTAGCGAGATTTCTTGAACATTTTGTTCCACCCGATATCGGGCCGCTAACGGACCATCCACTAATTTCTTGTCCCACGCACGAGATGAATATACCTCGGCGTGAGGGGGTGTGTTGGAAGTCCCACATCGACTAAAGATAAGGCCAATTCATAGTATATAAGTGAGGTGCAAACCTCACCTTACAAGCCGATTTTGTGGGGTTGAGTTAGACTTAAAGCCCACTTCTAACATTCTTCGTTACATGAGAGCTCTTTATAATGTCAAATACTAAATGGATATACATGAGTAGTTGATATCGTTATTTTATTATCTATTTGCTAATGAGACATGTACGAATATCATGATATCTGACCCAAAGATACCCGCTACAAGCTAATAATTTTTAGTAAATTTTATTCAAAAAATTTTTCTTTTAAATTCACGTGATCAAAATAAAATTATTAATGAAAACAATATTAACCATGGTATAATCATTTAATATTTGACTTCATATATTTATGTATTTTTGGTTATACATATTAAATTGAAGTTATTTTTATAGAAGATTAATTTGTTAAAATCTCTATTTTGAAACAATTAATTTAAATTTATTTTCTAAAAAGATCAAATTAATTGTCATTAATATTTTATGGAGTAATTTGATTTGAATTTTACTTAAAAAAATATTTTTTTATTTGTATTTATATTTTAATTATTTTCTAAATAATTTTATTTAAAAATTGTAAAACTTAAAATATAAAAGTATTCGTAAATATCTATAGTACTGCAGATATAAAAAGAATATGGGAGTATTTTTTAGCGAATATCTGGTAAATAATGGGATAAATAACAGACAATTATTTAATAAAAAATAATTATTTGGTTGTTGAAATATAGTAAATTCTTAATATATTTTTTTGGCCAAGGACAATGTAAGTAATATTAGGGTTAGAGTGAAATTGATACAATAGCATCTAATTTTTTCCTTTACCCACATGTCCATGCTACCGCGCCTGCCCCATGTTTATGTTTTTTTGTTTTATTTTGTTTTACTGTTTGTGTAGTAAACGCAGTTGTGTAGAAGAGAATCGTGTAAAAGTATTTGTCCTATTCAAGGACATTGTATTTTAATATAATTTCCAAGTATATTCTGAATTTACTTTTTTTATTTTGACTTTGATCATTAATTTTGGGTTAGTTTATCGCCTCAAACTCGAAGTTAAATTAAAACAAGTTATTTATAATTTTTATGACCAGACCATTACTCTTCTTCCAATCTTGAAGTTTTATGTCGTAGTTATCTAACGGTTAGGGTTAATTTTCTGACTTTATTGACTTGTTTGATTTCGATGTTCTCTCTCTATATATATTATTTGCATGGTAAGATTTTTAACTTATATTAATTAATTATAAACATGTTGTATTTTTTAAAATGGTAATTGAAAAAGTAATATTGTGTAACGTTTGGAAAACATTAAATGAAATTGGACTTTTCAAAATCCTTAGATAAAGAGGAACATAATAAAGATAAATCAGGCTGTAGGAAATGGTGTAATATTACAAAGGGTGACTCAACACCTATCGGAGCTTAGTTTGAAAGGTTGGTTTGTTTATTTCATTTTCATTCGTATTTAAATGGATTAAATTTAATATAGGTCATTGGTTTAATTGCATTTTTAACTTAAAATTTAAATTTATATAAACTAAACAGTTTCATAGACCTTCTAATGTTTGGGAATTGATGGGAAACAAGAAGTCAAAGATAGAAGAATGGGATCAAGGATAAAGTTCGAAAATTATGTAATTATATTAATAAATATTTTATTAAGTTTTGATGATTTTTTTAAATGGTTAATTAAAGAGATATTACATAAATAAATGTGATTTAAGTCTAGACATCATTTTCAATTTAAAACTTTAAATCAATTTATGAGTTTTTCTACTTTATATAATATTTAACTTTGTTATTTTTATCTTAAGACTTAGACTCACACTTGTATTATTTTCAAAAATCTTCATCTCAAGATAGAGTCATTGTATATGAGTATATTTTTCTCGAGTGTATGTAGAAATTTACTTCTATCGTCGTTATTGTGGTTGTGAAATTATAGTGTTATGTTATTCTTGTCATAATGGTCTAAGTTTGTCACCAAGACAAACTATCGTTTCGGATACCATTTTATGTATCTATTTTTTTTTTTGTTTAATTAGTTAGATGATACTCACTTTTGTTCAGATGTGTTAGTTTGGTACTCACTTTTATAATAAATTTCATTCGAGTCCCAACTTTTGAAAAGTGTCTAAACTTTTCAGAAAAAAAATATTAATGTCATTAACTTTATTCATGACTTTTACTATTAAATTTTAATATAAATATCAATACTTAATTTTGTAAGTTATTTTAAATATTAATACCGTTAACGATATTAATAATTTTTTTCTGAAAGATGTAAGGCCCAGTTTTCCTGCCCTAAAGCTTTAAGGGCTGCCCTTGAGCTATTGGGCCGAAGGGTTGGCCCAAAAGATAAAGCCACCCAAGTCTGACCTAATTTCACACTTTCAGATTTCTGCTACCTTGGTGCTTAGAGCCGCAGCCGTTTTCCCTGTTAGGGTTCCGCTGTACTTTCAGTTCGCATTCAGCTTGGTCCCGTCCTTAGCTCATGTAAGTGCTCTCCGACTCGTAGTTTCCCTCTTTGGTCTGTTTTCGTAGTTGTTGTCAGGGTTCCGTAATGACCCACTCTTACTCACTATTTTCCAGCTCTGAGTCTGTTCCTAGAAGCTGTTTGTGCTCCACTGTTTGGGTGTCAAGGTTTCCAGCTAGCTTTGTCCAGGTAAGGGAAGCTAGACCTTACTCTGTTGTTGGGTCTTTTCTGTTTGAGTAGTTGTATCTGTCATGGGATGTATTGTATGTGTTGTGAATCTGCGGAGTATATGATTTTTGGGCTGTTTGGATCTATTGTGAATCTGTGCACGAGAGAACAGTGGCGAGCACAGGTTTTCTCGCCCAAGCGAGCACGTCTCGCCTAGGTGAGACTATTGGGAGCTCGCTTGGGTTTTTCTGCGCGAGGTGTCACCTGGGCGACACATTCCTTTTATTTGAGCGAGCCACGTTCTCGCTCAGGCGAGGAGGACTCGCCTAAGCGAGAGGGCGCAAAAAGCCATTGTTCCCCTTTTCGAGCCCTCGCCTAGGCGAAGATGGGCTCTCCTGAGCGAGAGTCCCTCGCCTGAGCGAGAGTCCCTCGCTTGAGCGAGACCCTTCAGCCTGAGCGAGGTGCTGGGCGAGGCAGTGCACTGTGTGATTGTTTTCTTGACTTGAATGGTAATTTTTTTGCTTGGATTTAAGTATTGTGATGAGAGTATGAGATAAATGAGTATGCATATGTGAAGTAAGTCATGAGTTGTGAATAATGGGTTGATATGAACCTAGCATGAGATTTTAATGAAATGGTTGGCATTAAAGAGGCATGATAATGAGATGCGATGGGGATCCTTTGTACATTGAAAGGTTATGATGAGTTGGAAGGAGTTGGACCTGGAACATAAAAGTTATTGGCTTTAAAGGTGGGCAAAATGAATGTGTACTTGCATGGTGAATGTTATTTGGCTGTGTGATTATGTTGGTCCGTGTCAGTGCGTAATTCCTTGGGGTCTCTAGGTGAGACTTTCAGGGTTGTGCTTCAGTAGTCGGGACGTAATTCCATGACCCCTGTTAGTGGGTGACTATGGTGGTGCCTCATCTGTATAACTAGGTAAGGATTCAAGGTAAGGTTGCATCCTGACACTCTAAGGAGTCAGTTAGTCTCACCTAGAGCAGACTGACTCTTGTGGTGAGAGTAGCAGGAGGCCTAAAATTCATTAAGGGCTAACCTTGTGGTGAGGGAAAATGATTCATCGTAACACTTGTAACACATAGCTCGGGGGTGAGCAGAGGTATCCACCACAAGTGCAAGCATCCGCTGAATCCAACCAGGTTATATGTATCCGGATGAGTCAAGTAGTGTCTTAGTGTATTGTTTAGGAGTCATAACATGCTTGATTGATATGTGTATATGAAATCGTGAAAATATATCTGATTGTATGGATGAAGTATTTTGTGCTCTAACTTACCCTACTTTTATTGTTGTGTGTTCTGCTGTGTGATACTCTCTCTTGCGATGATCATCAATTTGTTAATGTGAACAAATGCGAGGAACACCCGCGGACAACAGGGAGGTGATGGTTCCGCTGCATAATCTGCATGGGCTAGATCTTAGTTTCTTTGGGCTTTCTTTAGGACTTTGTCCCATGTATTTCGATATGCTTTATTACTCTACCTGTATTACCTGTATTTGCTAGACTTTTCAACTATTTTCTTTTGGCATCGTGGTGTGCCTGGTTTTGTAGGGGTTGGGTTAAGGACCCCAAGACTGCACTGTTGTACTATTTATGTGTGGCGTTTCTTTTAATTACGTGTATTAATTAAATGAGACGTTACAAAAGAGACCTAATTGAAGTATATTTTCAAAAGTTGGGACTCAAGTGACACCTATATTAATACGAATCCCAAACTGACACATCCAGACAAAAGTATGTATGATTCAACTAATTAAACTTTTTTTCTATAAAGATTCATTAAGAAAAGATTATATAAATATGACCGAGGTTCAACGTACTTAATAAATTCACACCTTTACAACTTAAAAGATTAAGATAATAAAATTATAAATCATCTTTCTTATAAAGTGTTTATGTTATTTTTAGTTAATATGATACTTAAACTCATTGTATATATAGATAATTGCAAATAAAACAAATGATTAACATTTGTAATCTTATTTAAAAAGTAGCGTATTAGTTATCGTGTAGATATTCATGAGGTAGTTATTGTTTAAAAATATATAAGTAATAAAAATATGAATTTTGTTATATATAGATATAATAAAAACAATAAAGAAATGAAGTTTGATTTGACTTTTTAATTTTGACTCTATCCCGGTACTATAAGGGCAGTGGTTTGAAACCCTAGATAGGTATCCTTAACATGCACCAATGAGGAAGCGTTATTCTGGTACAACCTACTATTGACCCAATGCTCTGTGTACATGTGGACGTGTATTGCACTCTTTGCCACAAAAGACAAAGTAAAACAAAAACAGAAAAGTAAAAGGGGATAGCGTGCTTTTGGTAGTAGAAAACTTTTAGAGTTGCTATTAGTTAAATACTTTTAAAGTCAGCACATATAACGACTCTCATAGCTATCTCCCACATCAACTTCAATTAGGGCATCATAACGGATTAGCTCGGTTTGTTTTACCTTCATGTATTGATAAAATCATTAGTTTAATACCTATAATTAAATAAATTAAAATATTTATTAAATGTTTATATTTTAATTATTTTGTTATAAATAATCATTAAAATTTAATTTATATTATTGATATTTTGCAATTTTAGTGTAATAATATAAAGTCATCATTATGCAATTTTAGTGTAATAATATAAAGTCATCATTATTTTAAATTATTTTTAAATTTAAAAAAATATGTTAGTGAGCTAGTTCATTCTATTCTATCTTTGGTCTACCAATTTGATAGACTAAGAGGATTAAAACAGGCTAATAGCACCTAATTCATCAAATTTTATGAACTTCATAAGTCATGATCCACTTTGTCACCTCTTAGATTTATATATTGATTTAAAGTATTATTGATTTTGGTAACTATATAGATTTATGTTTAATTTAACTTCAAAAAAAGAAATTCATAGAGTCTAATAAAAATTTTGATAAGAGTGTTAATAAGTGAACTTTAAGCCTAATTCAACTCCAAAAAATAGCTTATAAGGTGAAATTTGCTCTCATATATATATATATATATATATATATATATATATATATATATATATAAAATAAAATTGTCCTATCTCTAGTTGATGTGAAACCTTTAACAAAAAATAGTAATATAGTTCTACTTTCTTTTCAAAAAAAAAAATATGGGTTAAATATGTTTTTGGTCTCTTAACTTTTAGTGAATTTTGAAATTAGTTCATTTTGAAACTTTGGACCAATTTAGTCCTTCATCTTTCGAAATATGTGTATTTAGTCCTTTTAATCAAATTTTGTTAGGTTTATTTGACATTTCGTATGCATTTCATGATTGTATTTGAGTTGTTTATACGGTTTGACACATTTTTACTTTAATGTTAAGTCAAATATTATTATGAAATACGCTTGAAATGTCAAATAAACTTAACAAAATTTGATTAAAAAGACTAAATTCATGTATTTCAAAAGATGAAGGACTAAATTGGTTCGAAGTTTTGAAATGGACTAATTCCAAAATTTACTGAAAGATCGGGAATCAAAAACATATTTAACCCAAAAAAAATTGTCTTATGTCAATTTTTCAAAATCTGTAAAATATCACATTTGTATAATACAATTTAACCTAATTTCTAATTAAGGTGAAATTTTCAAAGGAATTTTTAAATTAATTACATATGAAATACCAAAATAAAAATTGGCAAGAGAAGGCAAAGATGTTCCCACAAAGTTAACCTAAAATTGTAATAAGATGGTGGTTAGAAAGGTTGGGGAGGGGGGGAGAAATGTTTGTGTAAAACGAAAGGGTTAAATTGGTGATCGTGAGTGGCAAAAGTTTGACCATGTGAAAGGGCAATTCGGCCCCATGTGAGTCATGCTATGTTCGAAACTTCAACGATGCCACTTGTATAGTAGGCGGTGTCCGACCATTGCGGCTTCAACCCCTCTTTCACTTTCTCTGACATCTTTTCTCAAACGTTGAAGTTGAATTCTTCCACTTATTATATACATATATTCTCCTCATTCAAATAATACTTTACTCTTCCAACGTCTTTCTTTCTTCTTTTCTTTTAGTGCAACTGGATTGCTCTATGTTTGACATTTTACTTCTACGTCTGTATCCGTGTTGGCTACCTCCACCTCCCATTATTATTTTTATTTCTTTTTTCTTTTTCATTTTATTCCCTTTAATTTTCATTAGTCAAATACTTCATGCACCTTCTCTCTCTATATTAACACCTCCTTGCTCATCCAACGCAGAAACACACAAACAAAACCTCTTTTCTCAATATGGAGTTTCGCTCTCAAAGATCTGGTCACCAGGTCAAGGAAGAGAAGAGAACTGAATCAAGTCATGGAGATGAAGAACATCCTCGTGAACATGAGATTGTTATGCAGGTGAAAATGATTCTATGCTATTATCTGATATTTATGTTTTAACTTTCTCTGTATATGGTGTTTCATATTTGTTCATTTAGTCAAAAGGTTTAAAAGAACAGTCAACTCTTCTGATCTCCAAATTCTTCTTCTTTCTCAACACTTGCATCTTGTTAGCACACCGATAATCGATTTTCTCAATAAACCTTTTTATTTATGCAATATTTAGTTTAAATGAATCTGGTTTTTAATTGTGTGCTCATGTTCAATTATTAGGTCTACAAATAAAAACTAGTTAATTGTTGAAATTATCACTACTAAAAAAATTCATATTTCCTGCCAATTTTGTTTTGAAATTTTTTTCTTAGGAAATACTTATAAATTTTGTTATGAAAAAACAATTTGTAGGAAATTGTTGCCAATTTTTTTGTAAAATATTTTGTATAAAACACTTTTCGCAATAAATTTTGTAGGAAATACATGCAAATTTTATAATTTTATAGGAAATAATTACCCACGAAGGAATTACCTACCAATTAAAATTCTTAAAAAAATAGCAGGAAAAAGCTTTTTCTTGCAAATTTTTTTAACAAATTTGCAAGAAAATTCCCATGTAATATTATAATTTGTAGTAGTGTATTGAATTGGGCATATTGACAAAAAAAAAAAAAAGAAATTGATGGAAGACTATAAATCCTTGTTGTGATTTACTGATATGGTTAGATAATTCGCTATGGCTATATATATATATAGTATTTCTCTTTCATTTTCTTGTTTTTTTTTT